>JACCDX010959826.1_pt1 | contig 66579 bp, 92 predicted proteins | sample 7449681 | NCBI WGS metagenome assembly JACCDX01 (sample SAMN15323450, study PRJNA562643) | freshwater metagenome | isolation source: river surface water | place: USA:Blue River Watershed | collected 2017-08-18
ATGTATCCGCAAAGTCTATGAAAAGACTATTGTTTCCATTCTGCATGTACCTTAATCCTTTCTTTGCATATGATTCCTGTTTTGCAGCGTCAATGTGGAATACCAATCCGTCTAAGACTATTCCTCCGTAGTATGATGATCTTAACCCCATTTTTCTATTTTATATTTCATTAAATTATATATTAAATTTCCTCAGTCAAAAAAGATTTGCTATATTTGAAGTATGAAAAATATTAAAGAACCTTTTGTAATGATGTTGATTGGACCAACTCTTTCTGGTAAGTCTACATACATAAGAAATAACTATCCAAACACGGAAGTTATTTCTCGTGACGAAATCGTAATGGAAGTATTCGGATCAAGAGACTATAATTTGGCATTCAAAGAAGTGGATCAGAAAGAAGTTGATAGAGTATTGGCGTTGAGATTGAAAGAAGCAAACGACTCAAAAAAAAGTGTCATAATTGACATGACTAATATGACCGTCAAAAGAAGAATGACCACTTTAAGAAACTTTGGAAAAGACTTTACTAGAATTGCAGTTGTTTTTCCAATATTGTCAGATGAAGAATACACACGAAGAAACATCGACCGAAATGCAAAAGAAAATAAATGGATACCTCCATTCGTCATAAAATCGATGATTGATTCGTATCAAGAGCCAACTTTGGAAGAAGGATATGATAGAATAGTTATATTATAGAAAGAAATATGAACACGGCAGAATTATTGAAGACACTATCCGATGCGGTAACCGCATCCGGAAAGAAACTAAGTGAGATTGGTAAAGATCCTATATTCGAATTTCTAAAACGAAACGAGACTCCAAGTAACCTTTGGGAGGGTATATACGAAAAACTGAGGCAACTACACGAACCTTATAATCCTCCAAAAGTAGACTATACAGACAACTCTCATAACGATGTCAAACATCGAGAGCCACGAAAGAAAGTTTTCTCAGAGATTAAAAAAATAGCTGGATAGATTTGTCTATCCGGCCTTTTCTTCTTATTTTTGTAGAAAGAAAAACGATATGAATTTAGACCAAACATACACAATCGACTTCAACAACCTATCATTCTACGACGGAGATTTTAAAAAATACGACGACTTCAGTGATTTGATATACGAAAACGAAGGTTCTGTTTGTTTAGAAGAAGAATGGATTTCATTCAATCCAGTAGGAAATGATGATATAAACATCACTATCGAATACTCGCTTGAGTTGAGAGGATACTTCGACGAATGTCCAGGTGACTATTGGACCCCACCTGCATGCGATTTTTGTTTAGATGAAGCAACAGTTTCTATAAACAGATTTCTTATTGACGATGTTGAAGTAGAACTTTTTTCTGAGATAGAAAATTTTTTAACGACTTTAGTTGAAAATAAAATAGGAATGTAATATATGTTGGTTAAAGTAATATCAAAGAATACTGAAATAAGAGACTTTTGTTACGAACCTCTTAGATCCGGTAAAATCTACAATGCTGAATTTATAAACAAACACTATACTAAAGTATTCTTTTTTATTGACGGTGAAGAATACGAAATAGATGTACATAACCGACATCTTAAAGAATTGAATCTGGATGAAATAAGAGAGTATAAACTTAACAAGTTAGGAATATGAAAAAAGTATACTTTGAAGTCGAATCAAAAAGTTGGGTATTGGATGACCTTGACGAAATGTATTCGTTCAAATACATCAATATAATGACCAACGAAGAGAAGACCGGAATACTTACGTGGGTTAAGGGTGTGGATCACACCGAAATGGGAATTGGCGAGGAAGATCGTCTCTACGGAGTCGAGCTTTTTGGAGAAGAGTACCTTTTTGTTGAGACCTACAAAGAAGGTAAGTTTTACCTATATGCAAAAGACAACATGCATTTAGAAAGATTGTGTAGAAATCATAATTTTGTATTTGTAGGAGAAACTAGAAAAAAAGAATGATATAAATGAAAATAAAGCTGGTTCATTTACTCACGGATATAGAAGCCACTCGAGAGAAAGCATCTATTCAATGTCTTTCACAACTCAAAGAGTATGGTATAGAATATGTTCAACATATAAACGAAATATACCAAGGTGATGGTCATATAAAGAACATACCTATTTACACCGGGAACCACGGACCTGGTCACTATGGTCTTTTCCAATCATTTAAAAGAGCGATTGAGGAAGAATTTACGGAAGATTTGGACGGAATAATAATATGTGAATGTGATTGTATAATAACTGTTCCACATTCTCGTTTTACTGAAATGACCAAAGAAGCAGTAACCGTTTGTAAAGAACATCTTATAAATTATGTATCCTTTGGTGCCCCAGCATCTGCAGATGGAATAGTCTGGTCTCCTGTCATAGAAGAACATCCAAACTATTTAAGTTTTTATCTCACCGATAAAATAATAATGACACATTGTATAATGTTTCCAAGACACTCGAGGGAATACCTACTTAGACAACTTAGAAGTGGAACATGGGACGGGCTCGACATATGGTTAAACTGGGCTTTTCGTACCTCCACTAACATTCCACCAAAAAGATTTGCTGTTTCCAAACAGACTGTAACTTATCAACATGAAGGAATGTCTATTATAGAAGGAAAGATATACGACGGAAAAAGGTACATATGAGTAAATCAACAAATAACCGAATTGAAGCAGTAAGGAGAGTAATATACCAACATGAGGTTACTATGAATCCACACTACGACATAAACCCAGAAATAGTATTCGACTTTGGATCGATATGTGGTTCTGGTAGACACCAAGTAAGATACGAAGTTGAGTACATCTCTAGGCTGGATAATAAGTGGAGAAAATGGTACACAAAGAATATTGCAATCAATATCGAAGCAGCAATAGCCGAATATCGAAATCTTAGATTAGAAGAGATACTTAAAGATGAATAGTCCGACTTTTTTATTTTACAGGAAACCCGTAGTCTAGCCAACCAGCAACTGGTATTCCTTCAACCGGAGAGGCACCCATTCCAAATTTTAAAGATATTACATCATATCCCAATAGTTTTAAAGATATCAACATTTGACTTGATGTATGTCCAACATAACAGATTAAAACAATCTTTTTATCCGTAGGAAGTTTATCTACATTATCAATCAAATCTTTCCAAAAAATGTTCTTAGCACCTTTTATATGACCAGTTTTAAAGTCTTCCGGCTTTCTTATATCCAACAAAAAGTATTTATCAGGATCTTTATCTAAATCCTTTTTAAGATCCATTGGAGTAATATAGTTCCAGTTTTTATCAACTTCTTTAATGTAAGATTTTAGTGAAGTAAGTATTTTTCCCTTTTCTAAATCGTCTTTTGCCTCAAAAAATTTTAAATATCTCATACAATATATATTAAATAAAAAAACCACTCATTGAGTGGTTTTAAAATCTTATAGATTTTTATACTAAATCTTCTGCGTCTGCAGGTAATGTTATTCTGATAAGTTGTCTTTCAACATCTTCTTCTAATGGAAGTGATTCATGAATGAATGTGCTATTTCCCCAGTATAAAGTATTACTTTTTAAGTTAAAACTATCCATCTTAGAAAGATCTAAGTGTGAACAATCTCCACCTTGATTTGGTTCACCTTCAAATTCTCCATTCCAACCCTTACAAGCTTCATAAGAAGAAACGATAAGCATACCTCCTTTTTCGGAACAATATTGTTCTTTGTGTTGTTCTCTTGGTAAGAATCTTCCATCTTCACCAGTTAACCAGCCACCGCCACCACCCCATCCAAATAGATAGTTACCATCAGTGTGTGGTCCACCTCTTCTGTGTGATTCACCTTTTCTTACAATCTTTTCATCGATAGTGATATAAGCCTTACCTGTTTGTTTAGGAGAAGCTGCAACTATTTCTTTCAATGTATTGTTCCATCTTTCATAACCAATTGGCATAGAAGGATTTGCTATATCAAACTCATGCATATAAAGTCTATCTCCTTTATATTCAGGAAGATTTATAGGCTTAATCATTTTTGATTTACTCTTTAACATAATGTATATTTAATTTTTAGTAGTTATCGTAAAAGTAATTTTTAAGATCCTTTTCAGTATAACCTTTTTCTCTTAATACTTTATACATTTCGTAAGAAGATTTGTTTTTTTTGTTCTTACCGATAAAGTCTTCAATCTCATCCTTCTTAGATGTCTTTTCAACTTTTGCGGCTTCGTTGAATCTTTTTAAGTGTTTCATTTTTTTATTGCTTGTTTTTTATCTGACCATATGTGGTAAATGTTTACCAGTATTACCATCGAATTTAAAAGTATTAGAGGCATTCTTCCGTGATAGAAAGCATAGAACAAAAATATAACACATCCTATGTTATTTAGTAATCTCAGTAGGTTTACTTTTTTTGTACAGAAGCTGATGAATATTATCACCGATCCGATATATGCCATTATTTCCATGAAATTGTCCATACTTTATATATTAAATGAAAAATACCAAAACATAAACCATGTTTTTTAATAAATAAACTTATGTTTATAAATGAGATAATAGCATTGGCAACAATAATTCCAAAAGTGGGAGTCGCTACGGTGTGTGGTGCACTCGTCGGATGGGAAAGAGAAAAAAGAAACAAAGTTGCTGGAATAAGAACTAATATACTAATATGTGTAGGATCTTGTATATTCACTATTGCTTCCTTTCTCGCAGCACAATATTACGGACTTTCCGACCCTACTAGGATACTTTCTACAATAGTTACCGGAATAGGATTTTTAGGGGCCGGTGCAATTATACAGAACAAAGACAAAATAACTGGACTTACCACAGCAGCGTTCATATGGACAATTTCCGCGATAGGAATACTATGTGGGATGGGACTTGTTTTAACTCCTATAGTGCTTACTATAGGACTGATATCGATATCACACTATTTTGAAAGGGTTGAGAGATGGATAAAAAGAGATGGAGAAGATGATAGAAATTGAAAGAAAGTTCTTGCTAAAGTCGATTCCGGATGGAAAGCCATCCGAGACTATAAAAATAAAACAATGGTATCTTAAAGTGGATGGTATTTGGGAAAGAGCCAGATCAATGGAATCGAATATAAGTGGTATTAAATGGGTTCATACCATAAAAACCAGGATTTCAGATTCATCAAACATAGAAGAAGAAAGAGATTTGTCCAAAGATGAATTTGACGATTTTGTAAAAAGATGTAAAGGGTCTAAACAGAATGCTAAGTACATTACTAAACAAAGAAGAATCTATCCAGATGGTGATTTAAAATGGGAAGTAGATGTTTTCTCACAAAAGTGTCATATCATAGTTGCAGAAGTGGAGATACCAACAGAGGATTACGAACTTTTAATACCAGACTTTATACAGAAGAAAAATTTACTTGAGGTTACGGGAATGAAGCAGTTTAGTAACCGAAGTCTTTCTAATCGCATCAAATAATTTTATTTTTTAGATATTCAATGTCTATTTTTGAAATTTCATAATATGGTATCCTTATCATTTTAATATTATTTTTTATACAATATTTATTTTTAAAATCATCAACTTCTTTTTGTTCTTCGAATCTTTTTAATCCTCCAAATTTATTAACCGGTTCAAAATGTAAAATTCCATCATATTCAATAATTTTTGTTAAAACATTGTTTTCAAAAATTGCGAAATCAAATCTAGGTGTACCACCTTTATTAGTTTTTAATCCTTTTATAATAAATTGTTCCTTAAATTTTATACCTATATCTTTTAATAATTTTGAAATTAATAACTCACCTTTGGAAAAGTTACACTTTGGACAACCTCTACCTCTTAATATCATGTTAGGATTGGCCAACCATGTATTATCACATAAACAACACTTGAAATTAATTTTTGTATTACTATTAAAATATTTATCGATTAAATTTATTCTATTATCATGAACATATTTCAACTCTTCTAAATATTTTTCATTACTTTTAATACGAGATAATTTTGTTTTCTCATGTCCACATTTTGGGCACCCGTTTCCTCTCAATAATGATCTAGCAGTTGGATTCCATATATTATCACAAACTTTACATAAAACTTTAATTTTATCTTCTCCCTTTTTATACTCTTCCAAAACTTCAATCTTATCCTCCCAATATTCATTAACTCTTTTTAAATAAACATCATTTGATAAAGTGTATACTCTTTCGGATTTACTTCTTTTTTGACATTTTACACAACCATTATTTCTTTTTGATCTTAATATATCTCTGTATACTGCACACCATTCATAACCACACTCACATCTAAAATTTAGTTTAGAACTATCATTTTTATATAATTCTAAATTAGAAATTGATAGTTTGTTATTATGATTTTTTAATCTAACTATTATATCCATTGTATTTTATTGTTTTCCTTTCTGTATATATTAAACTTTATATTATTCATATATATAAGATTATATGGAAAATAAATTAGAATTAAGAATGTATGGATTTGTCAACTACCAACTAACTGGTATACAAATGGGAATACAATTCTCACATGCTTTAACTGAATATAGTCTGGTAAATTTTCACTCAAATGATTATTTAGATTGGGCCAAATATTGGAAAACCGTAATTCTACTTAATGGTGGAACTACTAATAATAATCCTGAGAGATTAGGAACACTTAATCAAACATATAATACTCTATTAGAAAATGGTGTTATATGTTCGTCATTCACTGAACCAGATTTGGGAGATCAAATGACCGCAATAGTCTTCATTATAGATGAAAGAGTTTTTAATAGAAAGGTATATCTTGATTTTGGAGACTGGGTTATGCAAAATCACTTTTCGTATCTCCAAGATAACATGATGAATAGTGGTAAGATAGAAAGAATGAGAAAAGAAGGATACTTCCTAAGTGCAACTGACAAAGAAAAGAAGATATACTCTGACTGGGTAAATTTTGTTGGTGGTGAGAAGAATGTTTTCCTTAGAGACTTTTTAAATCCAAACAAAGTAAAATTAGCGTGATGAACAACTGGTTGAAAATAGCAAATGATACATTCTATGTAAAGGAATGTGATGTACAACTTTCGTTTGAAAATTGGGCTATTGTATACCTAACATTAGATATTTCTACATATCCGAAATACTACGATGATTTTATAAATATATACGAAGGAAGAAGATCGTTTAATATATCTACTATTAAATTTTCGGCACAAAATTGTCGTATAAAAACTATGGATATAGACTTTGGAAAAAAGATATCAATGAGTATCAGATGTGAAAATCTTGACGCTCATAACATGTCTGAAAGAAGAGACGGTATTATAGATGATATATTGGGTAACATAACAACTTTTACGATAGTGCCAGTATAATAAAAATACATATTAAAATAAAAAAAATATATGGGAAAAAATAGAAAATCAAAAGGAAGTGAATACCTAAAAGGAATTCCTAACATAAAGGCATCCATTGACGATGATGATGATGAGAAATCTTCTTATAGTTCTGGAAAAAAACCAGATTCTAAGTCTAAGACTCCGGTTTTAGATACCTATAGTCGTGATTTGACTAAAATGGCAGAAGAAGGAAAACTTGATCCAATCGTTGGAAGAGAAAAGGAAATTGAAAGAGTTTCTCAAATTCTTTCAAGAAGAAAGAAAAACAATCCAATCTTAATAGGTGAACCTGGTGTTGGTAAGTCTTCTGTTGCTGAAGGTTTGGCACTTAGAATTATACAAAGAAAAGTAAGTAGAATCCTTTTCAACAAAAGAGTAGTTATGCTTGACTTAGCTTCTATGGTTGCTGGTACTAAATACCGTGGTCAGTTTGAAGAAAGAATCAAAGCTCTTATGGGAGAGATGGAGAAAAATCCAGATGTGATCCTTTTCATCGACGAAATTCATACTATGATTGGTGCTGGTGGTGCTTCCGGTTCTATGGATGCTTCTAACATGTTCAAACCTGCTTTGGCTAGAGGTGAAATTCAAATCATTGGTGCTACTACTCTTGATGAATATAGAAAACACATTGAAAAAGATGGTGCTTTAGAAAGAAGGTTCCAAAAAGTGATGATTGAAGCGGCTTCTGTTGAAGAAAGTATGGAAATCTTGAACAACATCAAAGATAAATATGAGTCTCATCACAATGTTACTTACACTCCTGAGGCAATCAAAGCGTGTGTAGATTTAACTGGAAGATACATGACTGATAGATTTTTACCAGATAAAGCTATAGATGCCTTAGATGAGGCTGGATCGAGAGTACATATTTCCAATATTGTTGTTCCTAAAGAAATAACAGATATTGAGAAAAAAATTGGTGAAATCAAAGAAAAGAAAAACGAAGTAATTCGTTCTCAAAAATATGAAGATGCTGCTAAGTTAAGAGATGTTGAGCGTCAATTGAATGAAAGTCTTGAAAAAGCTAGAAAAGAGTGGGAAGAAGAATCTTCTAAAAACAGACAGACTGTTACTGAGGATAATGTTGCAGAAGTTGTTTCTATGATGACTGGAATCCCATTACAAAAGGTTGGAGAGAAAGAAAACATAAGACTTGCTAAAATGGGATCTGAGATTTCTGGTAAAGTTGTTGGTCAAGACGAAGCAGTTAAGAAAGTAGTTAGAGCAATTCAAAGAGGTCGTGTTGGTATGAAAGATGCAAACAAACCAGTATTCAGTGGAATGCTTATTGGTAACTCTGGTGTTGGTAAAACTGAGTTGGCTAAACAAATTGCTAAATACTTATTCGATTCAGAAGATTCTTTAATTAGATTAGATATGTCTGAGTATATGGACAAAATATCTATGTCAAAGATTCAAGGTTCTGCACCTGGATATGTTGGATATGAAGATGCTAACGTACTTGATAGAATCAGAAGAAAACCTTATTCAGTAGTTCTTTTTGATGAAATTGAAAAAGCACACCCTGAAGTTTTCAACATCTTCCTTCAAATGTTAGATGATGGTCACGTTACAGATTCTCATGGTAGAAAAGTAAGTTTCAAAAACTGTATCATCCTATTGACTTCAAATGTAGGAACTAAGTTAGTAAAAGACTTTGGAACTGGTGTAGGATTCTCTACAAAGAACAAAGAAAATGTGAGAGAAGAAGAAATAAAAGGAATTTTGGAGAAAGAACTTAAAAACAAATTCGCTCCTGAGTTCATCAACAGACTTGACGAGATTATCTACTTCAGAGATTTAGGTAAAGAAGAAATTCTTAAAATTGTAGACCTTGAGTTGGTAAAAACTGTTAAAAGAGCTGCTGACATCGGATACCCAACTGAAATTACCGATACTTTAAAAGATCATTTAGTTGAAGTAGGATACGATCCTAAATATGGTGCTAGACCATTAAAGAGAGCAATTCAAAGATGGGTCGACGATATCATCACAGACTACATCATTGAGAATAATCCTAAAGAGGGGACAAAGTTTTTGATGGACTACAACAAAGAAGAAGATAAATCTTTTATCGTTTTAGAAAAACCTGCTAAAAAGACAAGAAAGAAAAAAGACGAATAAATAAAAAAGAGAGAGTTTTAAACTCTCTCTTTTTTTTTCTATATAACTCAATATGAAATTAGATTCTAAAATATACGTAGCAGGACACAACGGAATGGTTGGATCGGCAATAGTTAGACACTTAACTAATCTTGGTTATCAAAACATAATAACACGTACTAGAACACAGTTGGATTTGTTGGACCAACGAGCAGTGGATTCTTTTTTTAGAGAATACTCACCAGAATATGTTTTTTTAGCAGCAGCCAAAGTTGGTGGAATTAAGGCCAATCGTGATATGAAAGCAGACTTCATCTATGAAAACCTTATGATACAATCAAACATCATCAGGTGCTCATATTCATATGACATAAAAAAACTTATCTTTTTAGGAAGTTCATGTATTTATCCAAAGTTTTGTGACCAGCCAATCAAGGAAGAGTACTTGATGACCGGTGAGCTCGAACCAACAAACGACGCTTACGCAATCGCAAAGATTGCTGGTATAAAAATGTGTCAAAGTTACAACGAACAATATGGGACTAATTTTATTTCAGTCATGCCGACAAACTTATACGGTCCTAACGACAACTACGACCTTAACAACTCTCATGTTCTTCCTGCGATGATTAGAAAGTTTCATGAGGCAAAACTGGAAGATAGAGAATCCGTTGAAATATGGGGAACCGGAACTCCTAAAAGAGAGTTTCTTTATGTAGATGATTTAGCAGACGCATGTGTTTTTCTAATGCAAAACTATTCTGGAAATGAGATTGTGAATATAGGAACCGGACAAGACGTAACTATTGCAGAATTAGCAGTGGCTATATCAAAAGTTGTTGGATACAAAGGTAACATATATTACAACACTGAAATGCCAAATGGGACTCCACGAAAGTTATTGGATGTTTCTAAGTTAGAAGAGATTGGATGGAAATACAGCACTTCGCTGATTGAGGGGATAGAAAAAACTTATAAAGATTATGTCAAATAAAAAAGCATTAGTGACTGGAATAACCGGTCAAGATGGTTCACACCTAGCAGAACTACTTTTAGAAAAGGGATATGAGGTACATGGAGTCATTAGAAGATCTTCTTCTTTTAACACTGGACGAATAGACCATATCTTTGATAGATTGAATTTACACTATGGAGATGTTACAGATCCGTTGGTTATTTCTAATCTAATATCAAAGATACAACCAAATGAGGTATATAACCTTGCCGCACAATCACATGTAAAGGTCTCATTTGAAGAACCATACTATACTGGTCAGGTGGATGCCATGGGAACACTCGTTATATTGGATGCTGTAAAAAACCATTGTCCTTCGGCAAGGGTATACCAAGCATCTACATCCGAACTTTATGGTGGGATGAACTATAATATGCCGGAGACAGGTTACACAGAAAAATCTGTCATGCACCCAAGGAGTCCCTACGGATGTGCAAAGATGTATGGTCTTTGGATAACCAAAAATTACAGAGAGTCCTATGGTATGTTTATTTGTAATGGAATACTTTTTAACCACGAAGGAGAACGCCGTGGAGAAACTTTTGTTACGAGAAAGATAACAATGGGCCTTTCTAGAATAAAAAAATCATTGGTTGATAAAAAAGAATTTGAACCTTTAAAGTTAGGTAACCTTTATTCCAAAAGAGACTGGGGCTATGCGAAAGATTATGTAGAAGGGATGTGGAGAATGTTACAATATGATAAACCAGATGACTATGTTCTCGCAACAAATGAAACACATAGTATTAAAGACTTTGTGAATTCTGCGGTTGATTATATTGGTATAGATGCAGAGTGGATAGGTGATGGTGTTGATGAAAAATTAGTAACAAAATCTAGTCGAAAAGTATTAGTCGAAATAGATAGTAAATATTATAGACCAGCTGAAGTTGATGTTCTTTTAGGTGATTACTCTAAGGCTAAAGAAGTTTTAGGTTGGAAACCTACAGTTGGATTTGATACACTGGTTAAAATCATGATCAATCATGATTTAGAAAAATTAAATTAAGATATGATACATATACTATGGTGCACACTGAGACCTGCACAATTTAAATCTGCACATTCCGAATGGATCAAAAGAGCAGATAATCCTGAAAACATACAAACTTATGTGGCGGTAAACTGGGAAGAACACGCTGCAGAGCTTAGAGAATATCTAAGTAAAAACTATTTGATAACTATCAACACCAACAAGATTGGTGTTTGTTATCCTTCCTACCAACTATCTTCGAATCTTGGTACTAAGATGGGTAAATGTGATGATAGTGACATTGTTGTTTTTGCGAGTGATGATTTTATGGCACCTCAGGGTTGGGACACTTATTTGATAAATAAATTTGAAGGAAAAGTAGATGTAGGTCTTATGGTAAGAGATGGTTACCAACTTCCTGACTCTTCTAACATGTTACACCCTGCCATAACTATTCCTATTATGAATTATGGTTGTTTGAGAAAGATGAATGGTATAATATACCACCCTGCTTACAATCATATGTTTAGTGACTGTGAACTTTATGACAACTTAAAGGACTTAAATTTATTGTATGATGATAGAATAAATGATGATACAGTTTTTGAACATCTTCACTATGCTGCAGGTAAAAGAAATGCAGACCAAGCAGACCAAGCATACAACGCAAAATGGGCAGAAGACGAAATTACATGGAAAAAAAGACTACTTATGTCAGTCGAAAAAAGACTAGAAATAGAGTAAGATAAATTATGAAAGTATTCACTACGATAAACCCTTATGGTAATTTTGATGCACAGAAGGAGGCGATACTTTCTTGGACAAAATTCTACGAAGTTTATTCCGTAAACAGCGAAGAGGAAATAAATTTAGCAAAAGATCTTTATCCTGAAGTAAACTTTATAAAGACTGAAAATATCTACCAGATTGGATCGAAGAAGTTGATAAAGTTAAACGCCATACTGGATGCAATAAAGTCTGTAGGTTCAAAAAAGTGTGCGATAGTAAACTCGGACATAATATTGGATCGAAGACTAAACATAGAAAATAAGTTTGACAACTCTTTGATTATTGCAACCAGATGGGAATTAGGAGAAGTTCCCTCCTACCCCTTTCCCTTTGGTTATGATCTTTTCATATTTGATATAAAAAACATAGGATTGTTATATAACAACAACTATGTTATAGGAATGCCTTGGTGGGACTTTTGGATTCCCATAGTCATCAATAGAGTTGGTATCCCCATATATCACATAAAGAATAGTATTATACAGCATAGAACTCACAAAACTAATTATGAACAGGAAACATGGCATAGTTTTGCAAATCTTTTCTATTCGGACATAAAAAAACTGGGCGGACTTTGGAAGATAGACGAATCTATTCTGAACAACCCTTATTTAGAAGACGGAACATTTTGTACTCATATAAAAAAGTTTATAGAGTCCAATCAAATAAACATAAAGATAAAATGAAAAAAAAGATAAAAATAGACTTCTCCGACTTCTGGGGAGGATTTGATAAAACAGACAACTACTTCTATAACCTTCTCAAAGAAGAGTTTGAAGTGGAGATTTCCAACAACCCAGATTATTTGTTCTTTTCTTTATTTGGTCAAAACCACCAAAGATATAATTGTAAGAAGATATTCTATACAGGAGAGAACATCGCACCACCATTAGGTTATTGTGATTATTCTTTTTCGTTCGACTACATGGATGATCCAAGAAACTATAGACTTCCACAATATCTTTTGTATGATGGGTATTACGAATTGGCATTAGAGAAAAAGATTGATGAGTCTTTTGCTAAAAGAAAGTTCTGTAATTTTGTTGTTTCTAATGGTCAATGTCATCAGCGAAACAACTTCTTCACAAAACTTTCTAAATATAAAAAGATAGACTCTGGTGGAAGATTTGCCAACAACATTGGTTACGCAGTTCCTGATAAGAGAAAGTTCCAGTCTGAGTATAAGTTTTCTATTGCGTTTGAGAATAATGCATATAGACCACAACATTCTGGATACACAACAGAAAAGATAATGGAACCGATGACGGTCAACTCTATTCCATTGTATTGGGGTAATCCAGATGTGGGTTTGGAGTTCAACACTGAATCTTTTGTAAACTTCTATGACTTCGCTAGCGAGGATGATATGATAGATTATATAATCGAACTCGACAAAGACGATGATAGATATCTTAAAATGCTCAACAAACCATGGTTTAATGGGTATAATATACCGGAAGGAAACAGGATTGAAAATATCAAATCCTTCTTATACAAAATATTTGAACAGAAATGAAATATACAATAGGAATAACAACCTTCGTACATAGGTTTGACAAATACTTTAAACCTCTTATAAGACAAATCAGAGAACAGTGTGACAACGAGATTATTGTTTATGTTAACGCACAATATGGAAAAGAGTTTGATAAAGAATATCGAAGAAACATGTTGAACTTTTTGTCTGAATATGACAACATATATCCAGTTTTTACTCCGCATTTTAAGGGGTTATCAAAAATGTGGAACACAATAGTGGTTAATTCTACAAACAACAATATACTAATATGTAACGATGATGTTTCAATTGGACAAAACTTCATTGAAGAATTAAAAAATGTTATAGAAAACAATAATACATCATTTAGAATAAACGGATCTTTCTCTCACTTTGTTGTTTCAAGAGAGGAGATATTTAGAGTTGGGTTCTTTGACGAAAGGTTGATAGGCTTAGGTGAGGAAGATGGTGATTGGTGTTTTAGGTTTGAAAAGTATTATCAAAAACACCTTCCTACATATAACACACCAAACATGATATCTTATTCTATGAATAAGGATAGTGAACTCCCTACAGATGAGGTAACTCCTTGTAACTCCAAATATGTTAGATGGAATTGTGATTGGTTGTTTAAAAACAAATATGACTCAGAAAACGAAGAACTTGCTATTTCACAGGGATTTCCTGCAGACGGCCGAGGTGGAATGTTTGGAAAACCAGTTGCCATGAGGGAATCTGTTGATGTGAACTTCTATCCTGCTGAAGAGTTTTTCTGGAAACACATAGACGAACTAAAAAATTTAAGATAATATGAAAAAGAAATGTGCGATTATACTTGTTACAGGAGATAGAGTCGACTATTTGGATTCTTCTATAAAGTCGTGTGTTGATTTGGTCAATTGTTATGATGAAGAGATTGAAACAGACATATACTTAGTTTCTTTCAACGATTTAGAAATAACAAACAAAAGTGTTTCAAAGATTGGATTTGAAAGACCGGACATAGACTCTGAATTTGTGTTCAATTTTCCTAGAAGTATTCAACAATTACATAATTATCCAGGACATGATCAAACAAAGAGAATATCATTGGGACATGTTATACTATTCGGACTTATTCCGGATGCGATATTCAAAAACATAGATAAATTTAAAGAATACGATTACATATTAAAGTCCCGGTCCGATTTGGTGTTTGATTTCAATGAAAAAGACATAAAATCATTCGATATAAAAAAACAACTACTAACATTCGAATGTCTATGGGGTGGTTGTAGATATAATGCAAACTTTACAAATGATCAGTTTGTATTCGGTGAAACAACTGATGTACTCAATTTGATATCATTTCCAATTGTAGATTGTATCATAGATAGATTTTGGAATCCAGAACAATATATGACTTATCTCTTTACTAAGTCAAACAAAGAAAAGATACAGATTAGTACTGATAAATACTACCTTTTATCTAAGGATAGAGAAAGTAGAAAATGGATCGGTCTTCCTTTGGAAAAGATAAATCAGCAAGATGTCAACTTCTTAGAATCTATGGGATTGAATCTAGAAGAGCTTAAATTCATTAACGAATATGATTCCGATATAGAAATCGGAATAAAAAATAAATAAAACCATGAAATTATACACGATATATACGGAATCTCATAAAGAGATGTATGAAAACTATTTTTTAAAAACTCTACCAAATGAGTTTGAAGTGACTCCATTTGAAATACCACAAGAGTGTCCTACCGGTGAGTTTTACAAAGATGGTTGGGATAAGACCTGTTATAGAAAGGTTGAGTTATATCTAAAAGCATGTGAAGAAAATATGGGGAAAGTTTTTGTTTTCTCCGATGTTGATATACAATTTTTTGGTAAAATAAAGGATGCTCTTTTGGAAGAACTTGGAGATTTTGACATTGCTTGTCAAAATGATACAGGACCTTATTATTGTTCTGGATTCTTTGTTTGTAGAGGAAACGAAAGAACTCTTAATATGTTTAAACAAATGTTGAAAAATTATGATAAAGAAGATCAGACAACATTGAATAACCAAATACATCTATCAAAATCAAAATTTCTTTCACATAGGTTCTTTACTATAGGACATATTCTTAATGATGTCTGGGTTGGTCAAGATTTTGAACTAAGAAATGAAATACTCTTGCACCATTCTAACTGGGTTGTTGGAATAGAAAATAAAATAAAACTAATGGATATTGTTAGAGAAAAGTATAACAATACTTTATCTAAGGTACAGGATCAAATCAACCAACACTTTTCAAATTGGAGACCAAGTCCCGAATATCCAACTTATCCACCATATCATGAAGGTTTATATTTAGAAGACAGATTCTATGAATTGTTTAAAGAAAGAAATATAAAATCGAATAGATTCTATATTCCGGTATTTTGGACAACCTGTTATTGTGACAATAAAACACAGGGATTGCAGGATGCAATCAGTAAACTAAACCCTAATATGAAATATTTTACTGTTGCACAACATGATGATGCCATCAGAGAAGTATTACCACCTAATACAATTTGTTTTAATGCGGGTGGTAACGGAGGTGGAATACCAATTCCACTTGTTTGTTCCCCAATAAAAGATGAGTATAAGAAGAATGTGAAAAGAGATATATTCTGTTCTTTCGTTGGGTCAATAACACACCCAATTAGAGCATATGTCTTTGATGTCTTAAAAAATATTGAAAAATATCACTTCGCAAATAGAGATTGGACTTCTTCTATACCCAAAGAGGATTTTGAGAGATTTGTTGATATTGCATCAAGAAGTATATTTTCTCTTTGCCCAAGAGGATACGGTAGAAGTTCATTCAGACTATATGAGGTAATGCAGCTTGGGTCTATACCAGTATTTATATACGATGAAAAATGGACTCCATTTGATGAAGATATAGATTGGAACGAATTTTCAGTTTTAGTACATTACACGGATATACCAAAATTGGACGAAATTCTATCATCCTATTCGGACGAAAGAATAGAACAAATGCAAAAAAACCTATATAAATTTTGGGAAGAAAACTTCACAATGGAGTCTATTTTCGAAAAAATTATTGACAAAATATGAATAGACTAATACTTCAACCAGTGAATGGATTGATGAATAGATTCCGATGTATCGCTTCTTCTAAGATAATGTCTGATTTTACTAATCGGGAGTTTATGTTAAATTGGAAACCTGAATATGTTTGTAATTCACAAATATCGGACTTAGTTGAGGATGGGTTTTTCAACATAGGTTATGACGTCAACAGATATGAATGTTACTATCATAGTGGACCGGAAAAAGGTTCAGAACAACCATTTGTAGATGAGATGATATCGACGGATCAAGAAACCATATATTTACTTGCTGGTGGAAATTTTATTCCCACTGGAATGGATGTTTCCGAGTTCAACAACAGAAAAAGTGATTTCTATAAGTCAATTCCTTTTGTAGATAAAATTAAAAACAAATATGAAGATTTTACTTCAAAAAATTCAGACTATATAGGAATGCACCTGAGATACACAGACAGGATAGAATACTCGCCAAATATAGAGTATATTGAGGAAATCATATCAAACAATAGTGATACTAAGATATTCATATGCTCGGATGATAGATCTGTTTTGAACAGTCTCGGAAATAAATTTGGAGATAGAATACTTACATACGATACAACCAATTTAAATAGAGCTAGTGTTGATGGTAGTCAACAAGCAATAGTAGAATGGCTAATATTGGCTAATAGTAAAAAGATATACTATTCTGCAGGATCTTCATATTCTTATGAAGCATGTTTTGTTAACAAACTTGATAATTCGGTTGAATTGATTTCGCGTAACAAAGTTGATGATTTTAAAATAGATTTAAAATTCTAAAAAAATATAAAATAAAAATATGGAAATTAAATATTTATGTGATAAATACAAATTTATACCAACTGGGATAATACACATTGGTGCACATTTGATGGAAGAAAGAGAAAGTTATTTAGAAATGGGTATAGATAATATAATATGGATAGAGGCAAACCCAAGACTTTTCGAAGTTATTAGAAATAAAAGCACATCCGAAAAAGAGCTTTTTTTCAACTATGCCATATCTGATAAAGATAACCAAATTTGTGAGTTTAACATCACTAATAATGGTCAATCATCTTCGATACTTGAATTAGACAAACATAAAATGTATCATCCGGAAATCTATGTAACAGAAACTATAAGAGTACAGACCAAAACAATAGACTCTTTATTGGAATCCAATAAAATAGATGCATCTAACTATAACTTTTTAGCAATTGATATACAAGGTGCTGAATATTTGGCATTTTTAGGTGCAAACAAATCACTTGAAAAAATAGAATACATATATTCTGAAGTAAATGCAGGAACTCTATACAAAGATTGCGGTCTTATTTCTGATATAGATACACTATTATCAAAATATGGATTTAAACGAGTAGAGACCGATATGTCTCCATGGGAATGGGGTGACGCACTTTATATAAAGAGTAAATAAAATACATGAGAAAACTGATATATTTTACTTTAGGTGGTAATTATGAATACTTAGAATTAGCAAAACTTTGTATTGAAAGTTTATATGATAATGATTATGATGGTGATTTTTTATTCATCACCGATTATGAAGATGTAATATCTTCTTCAATTATTTTTAAAAAAAATCCCTTTTTTTTAAATGTTAGAAAAAGTGATTTATTAGAATCTGCTGGAAATAAATTTAAAATATATCAATTTTCTGAAATAAATAACTATGATAAAATTATATATTCTGATTTGGATATTTTGTGGTTATCAAATCCAGAAAAAATATTTGATTTAATAACAGAGGACAAATTTTATGTTAGTAATGAACAACAACACCCAATGTCTCATGTATATTGGGGAGGTCCTTTACTAACTAATGAAGAAATAGAAGAAATTGTAACTAATAATATATTTGGTATAAATTCCGGAATATTTGCCTTTAATAAAAATATGATAAAACATTTGGAAAAAATTGATAATTATTTTATCAATAATTTACAATATGTAGATGCTTGTTTAGAACAACCATATTTTAATGTTTATTTATATCGAAATAAACTATATGATGTTTCTTTAACAAGTATTTTATCTCATAATGGATGTAACCTCGATTCATATGATGGGTTTCTTTTACATTTTGCAGGCGGACCAGGATATTTTCAAAATAAATATACTAAAATGTTAAATTTTTATAATAAAAATTTTAAGAAGTAATGCATTTAAATATAGAAGATGAGCTTATGAAGCTACTCTCTAACGAGATAGCCAATTCCATAGACGCCGAAATAATCAACAATATTAAAAATATGGCAGTATCAAAATCTTGGAAGAGAAAAAACTCTATAGATAAAATCTATATTAATACTAAAGACGTTGAATAATCTGAGGTACAAATCCCAATTCCAAAACCTTACTTTTGTCTAATAAGAATTCTATATCATAAAAGTTGAAGTGGAATATAAGAGTGAAATCTTTACTTGTAACCTTTTGTTGAGAGTAATTGAATGTATTTTCTGATAAAGATTTTAATATTATTTCATAGAATCTTATTACATAAAGAGCATCTCTGTGTATATCCACACAAGTTATAGTGAACGGATTCAAAAAGGCATTCTCTACATCCATATAATGTTTTGAAAGTAAGTCAAACATAAGCCAATAGTTTAGATCCGAATCCACTGACCTGAATGTTATTGTAAGTTCGTGTGTTGTTGTGATGTCCTGAACGTTCTTTGCCGGTTTGAACTGACGCTCTTTACCTCTCATCATAATTTGTTTTGGCATATCGAATGATATTCCTGGAAAGTTCACAGATTTAATCGTTGAATTAAGATAATCTATGACGTTTTCATATTGTACCCAGTTCTTTTCCAAGATTGGCTGGTAAGTATTTATTGTCTCTGGTTTTAAAAAATCTCCAGGAAGATTGAATATAAACTGACTACTCTGACTACTTAATCTCATCTAAATTTAAATTATTTTTATCCTCCCTTTTTAGTAGGTACTGTCGAACCAGTGATAAGCTTCTTGGTAACAATTGCAGTTTCTTTAGGAAGTTTAGGATCTTGGTTGATATCAGGCTTGCCACCAGTTGCAGAATCTTTGTTGAGAGTTGCCACGTTTGCAAGATTGTCGAATATTTGGAATAATCCTGTATAGACAACAGAAACATTATTTTGGTTACTTGCTATTATATAAAACAGATTTACACCTGATTCATATATTTTCTTAACTGATATTACTTTAGACTGAGGTATTTTAAATACTACCTGTCCAAGTTTTAGGTTTATGTCGGTTGATTCTGCCAAAAGAGAGAATTCTTCCGTTGTTTTGTCGTTTCTGAAGGCGAGTTTTATCTCTCCCAATCCCGTCATATCTAAATAGTCCGGTTTCAATGCATCACCTGATGCTATTATGAACTTCAATATGTTGTCATAAGGATATATCTTAATTTGCATTTTTGCATTTCCATAGAAAGTATTATTGTTAAAAATTGCATTTTCCGATTTTCCTATTATGTTTGCACTATTTATAAGAACTGGATAAGGAACTTTTACGGTTTCTATCTTAATTTGACCGCCTCCAAGACCGTTTCCACCGCCGTTTCCACCGCCGTTTCCACCGTTTCCATTTCCAGCACCGCCGTTTCCACCTACTCCTGCACCAAACGCATTTCCACTTCCAAAGTCTCCTTTATTGACTGCTATACCAACATTGAATCCTGCACCACTTGACGCGGTCTGGTTTACTCTTCCTCTTGGTTTGGTTGTTCTTCCCATCGCATTAGTAATTCCCAATAAGGAAGCGTCTATCGCATTTTTGACATTATATACTTTAGGTTTTGATGCGTTTACAAGGTTTATTTTCAACATGTTAGTACTATACTTTGATACCTCATCCTGAAGCATACCATAAGAAGCTCTTCTTAGTATGTATGAATCATCAACTGAATCTATCAATCTCATTTCAACATCTATTATAGCACTGGTTGTTGAGAACTTTATTATAGGTCTGTATTCAATTGTTTCGTTGAAACCATCGTGAACTGTTACCGTTGTAGTTTTTCCCCTGATGTTTTGTTCATATGTTGTTATGTTGTACTGTACATAGTATCTGTGTCCCATTTTGATCGAATCATCTATGAACTTTTTGAATTCTGCTATGTTGTCATTGTAGGTTCCGAATATTTCGAAAAAGTCTCCTTCTGTTGAATGTTTTATAACAAGTGCCAATCTTTCAAATTCAGGTGCTTGTGGTATGGTAGTCGTTACCTTACCTGTTAGTATGTAGGATGTTATTCCATTTACCTTTTGTATACCAGATATGAAATAAAAGTCCACGAATATAGGAGCAGTTATACTAAGTCCTATTCCATTTGTTAAATTATAGTTTATACTATTTTCCTTTGGAGATTCGTTTGTTTTTTGTGCGGCTATTTCATTTACCGCAGGAACCTCTATTTGTATTGTTTTACCCCAAAGCTTCTCTTGAAACATAAGAGGTGGTGTGGAATAGTTCAAAAGATACTGCTGAGACACATTTGTCATGTCAAAGTAGAAGTTTGATATCTCAAATGGATTTGTGTTCGTCTCGTCTAGTGTATAGACTCTTATGTAGAATCCAAGGTGTTCACCAAAAGTCCAGTTTATCGGTATGTGTACCTTTATAGTATCGTGTCTTACTGGTATTCCAGCTCCAAATTCCTTGTATTGAAGGTAAGAGTAGTAGTCTGGATTTACGATACCGTATCTTCCGGATACCTGATCCAATCTGAACAACTGATTTTCCTGACCTTTTATATTGGTGTTTCCTGTAGAACTATTGTCGGCTGCGATGTAAGACCTTCTGTTGTCCCTTGAGTCAACTAGTATTCTATACTGGTCACTAATCATATTACCGTCGTTGTATATGTACTCCAATAAGATGTCTTTATCTAACTTTACATACTTTGAAATTTTAGCCATTTTGAGAATTAAAATCTTTTTGTTATATATAAAAAAAGAAAACCTCTCATAATTTATGAGAGGTTTTCTTTTTCTAATCTAAGTCTTACAGACTCTATTATTTGTTCTTCCGATAGTTCGGTGTGTCTTTCAACAATTGAACGATAAAGTTCCGATTCTTCCATCGCCAACTTTTCGATTTCTTTGTTAAGTGGTTCTACAAACTTTTCAATTCTATTACCTTCTTGCTCAATTTCTTCAAGAAGTGACAATACTTTCGAGGTTATGTTCGTTTCACGGTTTTGATTTTTGTCTTTTTTTATTTCCTTGATTTCATTTTCGATACTTTCGATTTTTGAATAAGCCTCCTCTAGTTTTTCTAAAGTGTTCTCAGCCTTTTTTTTATAAAAATCCAAATTTGAAGTAAGTCTTAAATAAGTCTTTCTTATATTAACGGCCGCAACTAAAAATTTCTCATCTATCATTGTTTTTCAGTTTCTTTTTTGGTTGTTCTTTTAGAAGTTGTTGTTGGTGTTGGTTTGTTTATATGATCCTGCATATTGTTTGCCAACTCTTCAATTGTTGGCTCCACTATCTTTTTTTTTGCCACAGGTCTTTTAGCAACAGTTTTAGCAACAGGTTTTTTCGGAGCAGGTTTTTTAACAACTCTTTTTGGTTTGCCATAGACCATGTCTTTAATTTTAGCTTTTATACTTTCTTTTAAGTTTTTTGGATCTTTTAAAAGTTCTCTCATGAATTCATCTGCTAAAAAATCGATTATACTCTTTTCATAAGAATCTTCCATCATCTCAATGAAGTCTAATCTAGGAATTTTATTTTCCAATTTTAAATCAAGACTAAACTCAACAGATCTCTTAACTCCTCTAAACATAGTATAGATAGGATCTTCTTTAGAAGCTTTTGTTTGTGTAGTATTTTCTGTTCCGTTCACTGTTATAGTTCCGTTGTCTCTGTCGATTTCAACTCTTTGTATAGGTGGTTCAATGTCATCAACCGGTCTTGCCACTGGAGTTGTTGGTAATTCGTTTACTTCTGGACTATCTTCCAATATCCTCGCAAATGCCTCATTTTGTTTAGCAATTGATTGGTTGTTGTCCATACTAACTCCATATTTCCTCGCAAGTTCCTCTCTTTCATCTTCTATACTTCCTCCATATATCACTGCACTTTCGTCTTCGATTGGCCTATAGCTATTGTCTGTTCCTAAATTTGGACGAATCTCTCCATTGTCATCAGGGATGTTTTCAGAAGGTATAGTTTTAATCTTTTCAAAAAGTGAATTGTATGCGTTTTGATTGTTAAAAAACGCAGTTGGATCTACTTGTTCTGTGAAAAAGTTTGGGTCCATAAGACGTCTAGCGTCTATTTTTGTTTTGTTTTCTAGTATTGCAATGTTTTCGAAAGAGTCGATCACTTTCACAACTTCTCCAGTTCTATTGTCTTTAAATACCTTATTGTTAAGATTCATTTGAATTAGCTTATTTTTTACTATCTATTATATATATTGATACTCCTTTTGTTTATAAAAAATCCAATCTATCTCTTTTAATATATCGGTTTATATATGAATCTAATGGTTGTAAATTGGTGTAGTGATTTAATCTTATTACATCATCTTCACTTAGTGCACTTGCCAATGGTGTTATGTGATCTATATCCCAAACTAATCCATAATTATCCCAACTCATATCTTTTGTAAATTTTGATTCTAAATATTCTTTAAAAAATTTTATATCACATCCTAAAACTTCTATCGATTTTTTGTTTTTTGAAAAACCTTTACATTTTAGTGAGTTTCTTATTGATCTAGATATGACACTTTTTAATTTGGTAATAGGATCACTTTTTCTTTTTTCATTTTGATAGTTGTTTTTATATTTTCTTAGTTTGTCTCTATTTATCTTTGAATATTCCGATTTATATTTTTTAATACTCTTTTCATTTTTTTTAGAATATTCTTTTTGATATTTTAATTTATTTTCTTTGTCTAACTTATACTTTTCTTTTTCTTTACTTAGAATTTGTTCTTTATTTAGAGCGTAGTATTTTTTTGAACTTTCTTTTATTTTTTCGGCGTTTTTTAAGGCATATTGTTTTTTATATTCCTTTTCACACTCTTTACAGGAATTTTTTGTTTTTACAAAAAGATTTAAATCCTTTTGTAAACCACATTTAATACATATTTTCATTTTTTATATATAAAAAAAAGTGTCTCTCTTTTTGAGGACACTTTTTTTATAGATTTCAATTGAAAATTAAATATTACAAATCACTGAAAAAATCATCATCTTCAATTGTGCTTGTCGCTGCAGGTGTTTTTGCTGAAAAGTTTTCCTCAAAAGAGAAGTCGTCAGCAGATGGAGTTGCCTCAACTTTTGAGTTTGTGAATGAAGAACTAGCTTTACCAGTTAAGAAATTTGTGATTTCTGTGATTTTAGCTTGTTGCTCTTCAGTCAATTTCTTTGGTGCGAAGTCTTCTAATTCAACACTTCTTTCTAACAAAAAGTTTTTAACAACTGCTTGTGCGTTAGGAGCGATTTTACCATTTTCTAATGGTGCGTTTTTGAAGATACCGTTTTTGAAGATAGGTAAAGAAGTTGTTTCACCTCTAAACATACTTGCTTTGTAATCTGGGTATGTTTCGTCTCCAGTTTGGATTTTCTTAACAACAAGAACGAATTCTTTACCAGCTGATAAGTCAAAAACATTACAAGGTACTCCAGAGATTTCTCCGTTTTTCTCAGACATGATTTTGTCTTTGATAGTTTTTCCGTATTGGAAAACCATAATCTTACCAACTAATTCTGGTTGTTGCTCGTCTTCTACTACTAAAACATAAGAGTAGTATTTTTTAGAAAACTTTAATTGTTTTGATTTTTCGATTAAAACTGCGTTTTTAGAGTTTTGCATTTGGTAATACAAATCTGTTAAAGCACATTTTTCGTTGAAGTTTTTTGCTGAATCAAACCATCCACTTAATTCTTTTGCAGATTTGATATCCACGTAATGCGATATTTTTTCCACCGCGGATTGGCCTATCTTACCCTCTTGTGTTAAGTTAGGTAAAAATCTAATTACTGATTTCCATCCTTTTTTCTCATCTTTTGCCAATTTAAGATCCACTCTGTAGATACCGTCGTTGTTGTTCGTTGATTTTGCTTCGTTTAAGAAGTCCATTTTGCTATCCAAGCCTCCGTTGAATAAATCATCAAAATTTTCATTTGTTGCCATAATTGCTTTTTATTTGTTTTTTATTTACTAAACACCTTGTCTAGTTATTATTTATATTAAAATTTATTTGGAAAGTTTAATTTTTTTTCATATATTCATCAATTAAATTCTCGATAACTTTAGATTTATCCAATAGATTTTTATCTATATGTTTTTCGAATATTTCATGTAAATCAGGATTCATTGAGAAATACACTTTCAGTTTTTTCTTAGTTTTTTCTTTCATACTTTTTATTATATTTTAATCTGCCCATTTGTTTCCTTTTGATAGGTTATCTTTTGCCCATAAAGGTTGGAAGTTTGTATAGTTATTCAATTCATATATTTGTTCTTCGGTTTCTGCCCAACTTACTGGTGTCTTATGGTCCAAATGCCACTCACCATAATTTTCCCAAGACATACCATCTTTAAACTGAGACTCTATATGTATTTTAAATTCTTCAAAAGAACAACCTAATATTAAATTTGTCTTAGAGTTCTTTTTATATCCCATTTTATTTATGGAAATCCAAATTAACTTTCTTATCGAGATTGATAATTTGAATAAATTATCAGATTTTTTTCTATTATTAATATAATTATTTCTATTTTCTCTGTTTTCCTCTTGATACTTTTTATTTCTTATTGTTATATAATCTTTATTTTTAGAGTAATTTTCTCTCGATTTTTTAATAAAGAGTTCTCTATTATTAATATAATATTCTCTCATTTTTTCCTTTCTGGAATCATTATATTCCTTATTTAAAATCTTATTGCAATCAATACAGACTGAATACCTTTTAAATTCGCTCAATTCTTTTTCTATTTTACATTTACTACATTTTTTCATATAGTATATATAAATATCTTACTTCTCCCTTTTCTACTTTTTCTACTAAATAGAATATTTCTTTATTATCATATTCTATTTTCATATCTTTGTATTGTTATTATAATTTTCACGATTTTATATATAATTACATGAAAAGTGTACTTACCATATTGTTTTTATTTGTCTACTTTTGTGGTAATGCACAGAGTGTATACAAAAAAAAACCTATAGTAAAGGATAGTATCGTCGAAATAACATACACCGACGGGACAAAAAGAACAATGGTTTGGATCAACGATAGTACTGTTTTATTGAGAATAAGTAATTCTATCGGTAAGATTAGTTCTAAGGCTTATATAGATCCTGAATTTGCAGAAAGTGAAACAGAAAAATACTTCATCATTAAAAGAGAGAAATAGAAAATATTGCTATCTTTGTTAGACAATCAAAAAACGATATAGAAATGGAAAGATTTTCGATGAAAGAGGTTATCAAGCAAAAGTATGGTGAGGTAGAAAAATCAAAAGAGGGTAAAGTCGCTACCAAAAGAGCCACAAAGAATGTTGAGAAGAAAGACACCGGTAAATATGTCGTTAAGATTGTTGATGGTGTTAAATACATGGTTTTAAAGTAAATAAAGATATGACAAAAGCAGAAGTTTATTCGGGATTGATTGATATCCAAAAAAAAACTGGACAAGGTTTAAGTGGAATTGTAACCGTTATGGGAGAAACCGCTCACCTTTTTAGAAAGTATTTAGATGAACTAATCGAAGAAGGATTGGTTGAGTGTTATGATAGTGGTGGATCACTTGGACATCCAGAAAGTAATCGATGGTATATGCCAACAAAAGGTTATAATGTTTGGAAAGATGGTATAGAGAATGAAAATAGTGATACTGCTTATTTAACATATGTTCGTTTTTACCTAGGTCAAATTGATCTTGATGAAGAACCTGAGGATAGAGAAAACTTAGCGAAGTGGCTACACCCATCCGCACAGTTGTTAATTCAAAATCCAGATTTTATTAAAGGATATTCAAAGTGGTTGAAAAGAAACTCAGAAGAGTTAGAGATTATGAAAAATCTTGATTCTTTTTATGATGAACCTACTATTCAATTTTCAGAAGAAGAAAAAGAATGGATAAAAACAAGAGGTTGGTATGAAAATAATGAATCAGTTTCCGATTGTTTAAATAAATCATTAAGTGCAGTTGATGATGATAAAGAAAGGTTAAAACTAAATAAAGAGTTAATCACTTTGTATAAAAAGTCAGGGGCAGAAAAATATAAAGAAGAGTTGAAAAAAACAGAGTTGGAAGTTGAAAACTTTGACAAAGCTTTTTTAAGAAGAAAGAGACTAAACAAATGGTTAGAAACATTGGATAAGAATAAATCTATTCAAGAATGTATATAAACGAAAAGAGAGTCAAATGACTCTCTTTTTTATTTAGTTTAAACTATATTCCATTCCTGGGTATCCTTCGAATCCTGGAGGTGGTGGAGTTTGTTCATCCTCATCAAAGTAGAATTCTACATCATCATCATCATCATCACTATCGAATTGGAATCCTAAATCAACAAGTTCTGAAATAACTTCGTCTGTTAATCTCATATCTCCTTTTCTTTCTTCCATGTAGTTATCAAACATACTTACGGTAAAGATTCCTTTTTCGTCTCTAATTTTATTCAGTCTTGGAAGTAAATCCTCTGCGATTTCTCTCGCAAGGCTTTTGTCGTTGTAGCCTTCAAATGTTTTTAAATATTTCATACTTTTATTTATTTTTTATCTTTTGTCTAAAGGAGTATCTCCCCAAATATCGTCGTCTAATAAATCAGCAGATGGGTTTATATCTCCTTTGATGCGATTTATTCTAATGTTTTGCTTGTTCTTTTTGAAGCACCATTCTGCCAATTCGAATAGTTCTTCTAATATAGTCCAATCTGCGATAACACACTCATCTACACGTTTGATGTCCAACATGTATAAAACATGATTGTTCTTTTCTACACATCCTTGTTCTATGAATTCTTTTCTCGTATCTACATTCCATCCATTTTTGAATTTTTTATCGGCCTCTGCCTTGCAGATTCTCACCGCACCATCGTCAAACGTAAAAGTATATCTCAAATATGATCTGTCTGCATCACTATTGTGGTCACTAAAAACGATTTCATAAGGAGAAACTTCTCCTTTTTCTAAAAAGGATTTTAAATGCTCAAGTCTTTTTAAATAAGATTGTGCAATCTTGTCATCTTCAGACTCCTTCTTTTTAAAGAAGTCGAAAAAACCTTCGTATGTTTTTAGATTCTTCATTATTTGTTTTGTTTATTGTCTTCTCCTTTGAAAGGTCCCAGCATACCTTTTAGGTTCCAGGAAGAAACAAACTTTTTGTTGTGCTCGTCGTAGTCTTCCCTTGATTCAATACCAGTTTCGATTGGATTTTGAATGTAGTGTATATTGGCACCCTGTTTGTTCATATCGGAAATACGATTTCCAATATCCGTTCTAGCAGACATCTTCATAACCCTTTTCAATTGATCTACTGATTTTTGATTAGGCAATGCCTCGTTTGTCATTTCAAACTCTTCAAATCTTAATATCTTCATAGAGTATATATATTATTTTATGAAAACAAAAAACCTCGCTTTAAGCGAGGTTTTTAAATATGTGTGCTATGACATCCACGGTCCAGCCGTTTCCAAGCATCGTATATCGATGTGTGTCGGAAACTCCTTCAGTATATCCATCCGGAACTGTTTGAAGTCTTTCACATTCGATAGGTGTTAGTTTCCTAAACTTACCATCCTGTAAAAGCCTTATAGAGTTATGACAAGGATGTGTTAGTGTAGGACACTTTCTATCCTTTTTGTATCGTTTATTGTAAACATCTATACAACAAATATCGGGAGCACCGGTTATATCAACTTTCTTACTAAGTAATCCAGCGTTCTTTTCAGGTAACCAATACTTTGAATCAAAGCTGCTTTCTAATATGTCTTCGATGTAAACTTCTTTATCATCTGGTAAAGAATCTATTGGAATGTTAGTCCAATAAAGTCTCTGACGATTCTGTGCGGAGAAAATATTACTATTGATTAAAATTGGTTCGACACCTAAGATATTCGTAATAACATCTTGCCATTCTTTTTTCATTTTGACATTTTCAAGCATGAAGTATTTTGGTTGACACTCTTTCAAAAGTCTTACCCATTCGTAGAACAATCCACTCTTCCCGTCAAATCCAGTTCCATTTCCGGCATTGGATAGTGATTGACAAGGACTTCCTCCAATCAACAAGTCGATTTTCGGAAGATCCTTTCCATTCACTTTAGTTACGTCTCCTATTTGAATTGTATTTGGATAGTTTGCCATAGTCACTTTTATAGAAGCTTCTTCTATCTCGGATGCGAAGTATTTATCAACTTCGATTCCAAGTTTGTCTAAAGCAATATGTCCACAAGACATACCGTCAAATAATGAGAGAACATTCATCTTAGTATCTGTACTCGTCGTTTTTGTATGGTCCTTCTACTGTAACACCGATATAATCTGCTTGTTCTTTAGTAAGGGTTTCCAATTCAACACCAATCTTCTCTAAGTGAAGTCTAGCTACTTTCTCATCTAAATGTTTAGGTAAAGTATAAACTTTGTTCTCATATTTATCAGAATGGTTCCAAAGTTCTAATTGTGCAAGAACTTGGTTTGTAAAAGAGTTTGACATTACAAATGATGGATGTCCTGTTGCACAACCTAAATTTACAAGTCTTCCTTCTGCTAAAACGATTACATCTTTTGGTTCATTGTCGTACTCATGAATTCGATAGATATCTACTTGTGGTTTTACCTCTACTTTATTACTTCCATAGTTTTTGTTCAACCATGCCATATCAATCTCGTTATCAAAGTGTCCGATATTACAAACAATAGTTTTGTCTTTCATTGCCAAGAAGTGTTTTCCTGTGATGATGTCTTTGTTACCTGTTGCAGTAACTACGATATCTGCCAATCTAATAACATTATCTAATTTTTTAACTTCGAATCCGTCCATTGCCGCTTGAAGTGCACAGATTGGATCAATCTCAGTAACGATTACTCTAGCACCAGCACCTTGTAAAGAAGCTGCAGAACCTTTACCTACATCACCATATCCACATACAACTGCAACTTTACCTGCCATCATAACATCAGTTGCTCTACGAATAGAGTCTACTAATGATTCTTTACAACCATATTTGTTATCAAATTTAGATTTAGTAACCGAATCGTTTACATTGATTGCCGGTAATAAAAGAGTTCCGTTTTTCATTCTTTCATAAAGTCTATGAACTCCTGTTGTTGTTTCTTCGGATAATCCTTTGATACCTTCCGCCAAATGTGGGTATTTATCAAATACTAAGTTTGTTAAATCACCACCATCATCCAAAATCATATTTAATGGTTTACCATCTTCGAATGCGAATAATGTTTGCTCGATACACCAATCAAACTCTTCTTCATTCATTCCTTTCCATGCGTACACTGGAATTCCAGCTTCTGCGATTGCTGCCGCAGCGTGATCCTGTGTAGAGAAAATATTACAAGAACTCCAAGATACTTCGGCGCCTAATTCTACAAGTGTTTCAATCAACACTGCTGTTTGGATTGTCATGTGAAGACAACCTGCAATTCTAGCTCCTTTCAATGGTAACGAAGGTCCTCTGTATCCTTCATACTCTTTTCTAAGAGCCATTAAACCAGGCATCTCTGCCTCTGCAAGTCTAATCTCTTTTCTACCCCATTCAGCCAATGAGATGTCTTTTACTTTGTACTTCATTTATATTTTTTATTTTTTAACTATCAAAAAAGATGGACAACCATCATTTGTTAGATATTTTATTTCTAATTCTTTTTCTATACAAAACTCATTGACTGCTCGAACCACACCTTCAAAAAGAACTTCCGTGTAGTCGTGTCCACAAATAAAACCACCTTTTTTGATTTTATCGTAGGATATTTTTAAATCGGATTTAACTCCATCATAACTATGATCACCATCTATGTAGATTACGTCAAAGTATTCGTCTTCAAATTTTGATAATATTTCATTACTGAAACCTTTGTGTAAAAAAACATTATTTTCATTTTGAAAATACGAAATCAAATTATTATACTCTTGGTCTAAATCTGTCCAAACGATATCATTTCCATCTTTGTCTCCGGAACACATCGGACCTTCAAATAAATCCGCCAAATGAAGTTCCGCGGGTTCTATTTCATTGAATATGAATTTTGAAAATTCACCTTTGAATACTCCAATTTCCATTATTTTTAAGTTTTTATCAAAACTCTTTATTAAATCGTTTCTATTGTCTATTATTTCCATTTAATTTATATTATTTTGTTATCCAATTCCAAAACCTTTTGTGAAGCTTTGGAATCACCAATCCCATCAAAGGAACTAAAATCAAAGTAAAGATCAAAGTCTTTACTAACTGAGGAAAGTCCTTTATCAAAGGAAAAACAAGTGCGAACATTATGTTTATTACTGGATAAACGAATAGCCAAGAAATAAGCAACATCTTCCATACTTTAGGTTTTTGTTCCATTCTATTCTTTATTTTTAGAAATCATCATCCATGTTATCGAAGTCGATATTCTTGTCGGATGCTTTTTGATATTCAGAAACCCTTTTCTCAAAGAAGTTTGATTTGTTTTGTAAAGAAAGCATATCCATAAAGTCGAAAGGATTTTCAGCGTTATAGAATTTCTTACAGCCCAATTCACTTAACCAATAGTCAGCAACGAACTCGATGTATTGTTGCATCAACTTTGCATTCATTCCAATAAGAGATACTGGCAAAGAATCTGTTACGAACTCTTTTTCAATCTCAACAGCTTCTGTGATAATCTGAGTAATTCTTTCAGAAGAAACTTTGTTTGTGATGTGTTTGTTATGTAATAAACAAGCAAACTCACAATGTAAACCTTCATCTCTTGAAATCAACTCGTTTGAGAAAGCAAGTCCTGGCATCAATCCTCTTTTCTTCAACCAGAAGATAGAACAGAATGATCCTGAGAAGAAGATACCTTCTACTGCAGCGAATGCGATTAAACGCTCTGCAAAAGATTCGGAATCGATCCATTTTAAAGCCCAATCTGCTTTTTTCTTTACAGAAGGAACAGTTTCTATTGCGTTGAATAGGTGATCTTTTTCTTTATCGTCTTTGATATAAGTATCAATCAAAAGAGAATAAGTCTCAGAGTGAACATTCTCCATAGCGATTTGAAATCCGTAGAAGTTTTTTGCCTCAGGGTACTGAACCTCTTTCACGAAGTTTTCTGCCAAGTTTTCGTTTACGATACCGTCAGACGCGGCAAAGAAGGCAAGAACATTTTTGATGTAGTGTCTTTCGTCGTCGTTAAGCTTTTCTTCCCAGTCTGTTAAGTCTTGTGCCAAGTCAATCTCTTCAGCTGTCCAAAACGAATGCTCAGCAGTTTTGTACATCTCCCAGATATCGTGGTACTTAAGCGGGAAAAGTACGAATCTTCCCGGGTTTTCTTTTAAAATATGCTCTGTGTTTTCCATAATGATTTTTTATTGTGTTTGTTTTATATATTAAACTGTATAAAGTTTAGTTAAAAGGTTTATTAAAGCGAAAACCACCAAGTAGCGAATTCGGTGGTTTTCTTATAGTACCCGTTGGGGCTTTAACTATACCGGTCCTAAAAGTGGGACTTACGTCCGCCGGTTTAATTTTATATATTAAAATTTATTAGTATGTTTGCTATATGAAACGATTATTTTTAGACGATTGGCGAATTCCTCGAGATTGTGCTACTTATATGTGGCAAAGAACCGATTGTCGTATCTACCATGAAGAATGGGATATCGTTCGTTCCTATGGTCGATTCGTAGAATGGATTGAAAAAAATGGAGTTCCTGATTTGGTTACATTCGATTACGATTTGGCTGATGTTGAAGAACTAAAAGAAGAACTACCAATTGAAGAATGGTTTAATCTTGATGAAAATCGTGTTTATACTGGATTAGATTGTGTAAAGTTTTTATTGGATTTCTGTAATAAAAGAGGATATAAATTCCCTGAATATGTAATACATTCAGTCAACCCTGATGGTTGTGAAGAAATAAAAAAACTATTGGTCTAATCTTTTTTGTTCTCTTGTTCTTCTCCAGATGTTGTTTAGGTTTATGTAAGAGAAATAAGTTCCCATTGTTCCACACATTATGATAAGTATACTATCTGTTATGTCACTTTTAGTAAATAGTCCAAAATCAAATATACCGTGTAACATAACTGCTAAGAAAACTCCGGTTGCATAATATGCAATCCTTCGAACATTACCATGTTTTCTCAAAAAGAGCTCAAAAAAGCTTCTGTTTCTTGTTTTTGGCTTCAACTTTTGCATTCCTACCCAATACCCAACCAAGCAACCACAAAGGAAATGAAGGTACATACTGAGTATGCTTCTGGTCAATAATATTTCTGTCCCAAAATTATTTGCGTATTGGATGTTTTCTACAAATGCGAATCCCAGATAGGAGACACCACAGTAAAACATCGTTGATACAGGGTTTAGTTCGTTTGCTATTGTGTCACCTATACGAAACGCGAAAAACTTACAAAGTTCTTCAAGAAGTGCAACCTGTATAAAAGACATTATCAGGTAGGTATCGTATCCGAATCCAAATATCGAAAAGGTAGGGAAAATATTAGTTTGCCAACCAGGGAAAAATCTAAAAAATATCATAATCATAACCACACTGGAAATTCCTGTTATGAAATAAGTTATACTTTTTGAAAAGCTAATCGATTTCCATGGAAGTGTGAGTTTAAGAAATGACATGTATATAAAAACCGGAATCAGTGCTAATAGTATTGTAGTTATCATAATCTATATATAAATTAAAAAAAGGATAAACATATAGAGCCAAAGCCAATATAAAAAATATGAAAGCATTCTTAATAATAGACACAGAAGAAGGAAGAGAGAAAGTTGAGGTAACCAACAAACAGGTAAACTCTCTTATTCCTATAATCAAGAAGATAAACAACGGATACGAAAACTATTCTGTATGTGATGGATATGAACTTTTCAAAGAAATATATCCTAGTGACGAGCATGAAATAACATCTATAAACATCGTCTATCACAACTAAACTTTTTTAATTTAATCTATAAAAACAATTATTCAACAAAACAAAAATTGAAATGGTAAAACACGAAATTAAAGTAGAGTGCTCTGCGACGGAAGCACTTAGAGAGATTATTGAAAAGGCTTACTTCATCGAAGGGCTTGCTGGAAAGATCCAGGGAAAGGAGAACTACATGGTTCTTACTGAAGAATTGGATGACATCGCTTATTCAGTTCTGAAAGGATTACATCACGCAACAATAAAAGTGGTGAACCCTGAAATAATAGATGGAACTATGAGATTCATGGTGGACGAGAGTAATGAAGACTTGAGAATCTACCCTATCTCAATCTATTGTATCAAAGAAGATGAAAAATACATTTTCTACTAAACTATTAAAAAGAGGCGACATCATTGTCTGCATAACGAAGGATTGGGAAACCTTTACTTACGGAAAGCATTATGAGGTTCTAATGGATCAGTTTGGTCCTGATAGAATGAGTATCGTCGACGTTATGAACGATCGAGGACAAAGATACATGCCTGCATCGAACTACTTTGTTACTATTGAAGAATGGCGACAAATGAGAATAGATGAAATAATAAAACCAGTCGATTGACTGGTTTTTTTATGATATTAAATTTTGTATTTCTTCTCTGCTTAGTCTGGACCTTTTGTCTATTCCAATCACGACATAATGTTTGACTATTGTACCTGCAAGATATGTCTCTCCTTCAGCACTGAAACGGTAACCTACTCCACTATCCTTCAATCTTTCGAAGAACTCTTCGAACTCAGTACTACCTACTACTTTAGAACCATTTCTCATGACAACCACGTAGATATACTTCGATGTCGGTCCAGTACTTCTTCCTGCTGCTAAATGCATTCGTAAAGTTCCAATAAGACTATTGTCACTACCGTTGAATATCTTTACATCCATTCCGGAATCTCTCATGTCAGCGGTGATATCTTCCAAGAAAATCATCTTCTTGTCTATCAAAGTTTCTCTAGCCTCGTTATATCTTAGATATTTCATTTTCTTATAACTCTTATTCTATCATTTTGATATTTACTTATATCAACACTTTGATTCTCTTTTAAAAAATCAACAATCTTTCTATACATCTCTATTGTTATTCTACAATCAGTAATGGCATCATGATAGTTGTCCATACTCAATCCAAGTGCTGGTCCAATCTTTGCCATAGAAGATGAAATCAATCCGTTGTCTCTATCAGAAGTTCCTATAAAACTAACTAAATCAGAATATTTAGAATCTGTTTCCGAAAGCTTTTGTAATAGTGGTAAATAATATAGTTGTATCAACATCTTTGTATCGAAAACTTCAAAGTTTATTTTTTGACCTGAACGACCTGCCAACATGTTCATATCGAAACTTGCGTTTTGTGCTACACCAAGAATCGGTGAGTATTGTTCAAGCCAACTAAAAAAATCTACTAATATTTCATTTTCTTCTTTGTATTTGTATCCACCTGATCCATAATGATTAAAACTCAATATTCTTCTACTTGTGTCATTTGGTTCCGCGTATCTTGACTTTGTATCCGATGTTAGTTTTATTTTTTCGTCGTACATATCAAGTTCCTTAAATGAATTATTTGCAAAGTCGTATTGTGTAACTATCCCAGAAACCTGTGTGAGTTGTTGCTTGTTTGGTCCACCTAATCCAGTCGTTTCGGTATCTATCCAAACCCAATTCATTTTAGATTTAGAGTTTATCCATTCCAATATTTGTGGAATAGTCTTGTACCACATTTTATTTTCATTAAGTTGTTCGTATCTAAGTATCATTCTATTGTATATATTAAACTTCAGAAGCATTTTTGTATTTATATGTCGGTGGTGTTAAATCACCTTCATATCTCCATACAAAACCACCTGCAGTAGGACATTTTTTATCTGAACATTTTTTAATGTTTACTCTTTCAATAAGAGTTTCTTTGGCAGCATTTCTTATAGAAGGATATTTACCTATTAAATTCATTTCTTTGTCATATTGATAAACCGTTTTACATTTTTGTACTAAAATATCTTTTAGCCTTTGTTCATCTGTTTTAGAATCTTCATATCTTTTATTGGATATTCTTAACTTCTCACGTTCCGACTCATTTTCAAATTTTTCTTTTGCTCTTTTGCTCAATAATACTTTAGTTTCTTCAGAATGTACCATTTTGTAAGTCTTATATCTTTCGATATGTGATTCGGACATTTTTTTCCTAGTTTCATCGGACATCTTCTTATTCTTATTACCTCCTGTTGCAGAATTTGTAAGACGATGTCCATCTAACTTGAACTTCTCAATATAGAATATCTCTCTTTCACAACATTCATCATATGATGATATATTATCCTCAATCGATTCTATTATTGGTTTAAGTCCTTCTGATTTAAGTTTTTTTATCCAATTTGATTTGTGTGATTTTGAATTCTCACTACAATGTGATCTCAATCTTTGCTTCAAATCATTAAATGTCAATCCTATATAACGTGTCTCGTTAGTTAAAGGATCAATAAGTTTGTAAATAGTATATTTAATTTCTTCCATATACTATATATTAAAAACTAACTCCTCCCAGTAGATTAAAACTAACTTATTGATTATGAATAAGTTAAGTCTATTTCTTCACCATAAAGAACCATCCACTCGTGCTCTGACCTTTTACCTCATCTTCAACTTCTTTAACTTCTTCTTTTCCTTGAGAAACCAAATCATTCGCATTGATTGTGACACCACCCGGCAAAGTGAACGTATACCTTCCGACCATATTTCCTAATGCTTGTTTTGCATATCCAACACAATATTTAAAGAATAAATCGTCGTTGTAAAGATTTTCTGGCGGTATATTAGCATAAGCTTCCATAATCACATCATACTTGACATTTGTCAAAATATGAAGTCTGTGATTCAACTGGTTGAACTGGTACTTCAAAGTATATTTGTTCAACTGGTTTAATAAGTCAGACATATTGTCTAATAAAGTTTTGTATGTACCCAACTCTCCTATCGTCGTAACATACGAAGAAAGGTATGGTTGGTTGGTAACACCTAAGTTTACGGAAAGGTTAGGAGTGTTTATACCTAATTGGAAAAGACTTTGACCTCTTACTTCGTAAAGGTATATAACCGATTGTATCTCACAAGGAACCTGTACATAGTTGTATTTTGTAAACTCTTCACTAGTAAATGCTTCTTTTTTAACAAGAAAATACATTTTCTGAACTGCATATTGGTAAGATCTGTAGAACCAAGGCATTGCTCGTTTCTCTACTATTTGTCTAATCATCGCATCGGGTAATGTTCTTGGTAGTGAGCAACCTATTGTAAGCTCGGTGTTGATGCTGTCGATGAACTCGTCTATCGTAAGCCCTCCTTGGTATGGTACATAATCTGACATTTCGTATCCTAATTTTATTTTATATATTAAAAATCCAATTCGGGGATTTGATTTTTGAATATATAGATTATGGGACACTCACTTAGCAGAACAAGATTCAAAATAGACAATAGTTTTACCATAAAGAATGGTCGTGAAAAAGCAGACCATGTTTATATTTCGGACAAAAGAGGAGTTGGTAGTTGGGAATTATCTACCGATTATTTAACAAATAAGCCAAATAGTCATTATGTAGGAGAACTTTTTGGTGGAGGAATTGTCGTTTCGGTTTGGTTGGAAAAAGGAATAGAAAGATGTTTGGTTGTAGCACCGGAAAATTTATCTACATTCCATGGTGGTGGTATTGGTTCTTTCAACTATGGTTTTCCATGGTCAAGTGTCCAAAATTTGGCATCTAACGCAACTTATAGATCGTTTGGTGCAAGTAATAGTACTATTATTGCATCACAGTCCGGAACTTCATCTGCACAGATGTGTTTAGATTATCTGAACCCAGAAATGGGAAGTGGTATTTGGGACGACTGGTATCTTCCTTCGATTTCAGAGTTGAACCAGTTTGTTGATAACGCTGCAATATTTAATAAGGTTCTGGATTCTTATACATATGATAATAATGTACTCAAGATAGATTCAGTTGATGTGAATGTTTATTATTCTTGGCCGAATATGGTTCCAAATTATAATATAACTGGTAATTATGCGAGTAATGTAAACCTTTTCAATTTTGGAAAGACTAAGTTTAACAGAAATAATTTTAGTTATTGGGAATACGATAACACTACAACCGACTATTCGAATGACTCCGACTATTATTGGTCTTCTACCGAAGATTCTACAACATCCGCATGGGCATTGATGGCGGGAACTAATTCTTACAATCCGGCGGTCGCTGGCTCACTTAGTTTGGATTCTTCGGTTATACCAAAATCAACATTGTGTAAGGTAAGACCATTCAGGATTGCCGATGATACACAAATACCTTTTAACTTTGATGCGGATTATGCCGTAATAACATATAAGTTTTCCGGAGAAAAGGATTTAGACACAAGGACTACGATGATACTTCCATACCGACCTCAGTCGGAATCTGGATATGGTGCTGGATACAACGGAATTGGGTGGACACCTGACTATCCAACACACCCAAATAGTTCCACATATTCCGTGATTTGGCACAGACAAGACAACCAGGGATTTGGTTATGAAACGGTTTTGATAAACTTCGAGGCATTCAAATACCACTATCCTGGACAAGCAGAGATAATTATAGATGCCAAAGCACATTGGTATTTAGATAGTTGGGTACCGGATTTTGTAACAATTCCTTATGATCAACAAAGAATTGATGAAACTCCACCTGTGATATTAGGGGTTGACCTTTATAAAGGTGGAACCCCAATACAGAATCCTAACGACTCAAACCAATGGATAAACCCTACCGCAGGAGCCAGTATGTCACTGAACTCTTACGGAACTACAATAAACACTGCATATATTGCGGGTGCTGGAACAGGACAAAGAGTTGCTAAGTTTAAGTATAACGTTGTCGGAAAATTCGGATATCTGTTCACATTAGATTAAAACAAAATTAGAAACTTAAAAATATGGCAATCGTAAAGATAATATCTGCTACTGGAAGATTAAAAAACAAAATAGATTTTTCATATAGTGTTCAGACAACTTCTGTTTCGGAATCAATACAGGATAGTGGTATAATATACAATACTGACCCTTTGTTGGTGACAAGTGGAAGTATTTCTGCAATTTCATTTAGTGGAACCGGAACATTTTCTAAAACACTAACGAATATTCCTAATGGAAGATACTATGTGGTTGCTTATGCATTTGAATCAAACATAGGTTCAAACATTTATAGTACTGTTTCCGAATTAGTCGTTTCAGACAAAGGGTATGAAGTTTCTTCTGAAGGTCTAACCATTGTCAACCCACTACTTATATCTACCGGAACGGAAGGTGTGAACAAAGTATTGGTTTCTGATTCGTCAGGACTTGCCACATGGAAACCAGTAAAGTCTCTTTTCAACTACGGTCACTACGTAGGTGAGTTATATGGAGGTGGTATAGTGGTTGATGTTTGGAAAGAAGGTGATGACGAAAAAGTATTGATTGCCTCCATTGAAAATTTAAAGAGTACTTTGGGATTCTACAACTTAGCTGGTAATGATTACTCATCGAGTTGGATATATGGTGGAACTTCAAGTATAACTGCAATAGGTGCATCCGCACAAAGTTTATACAACGGAAGACAAAACACAGATGCAATCTTATTCTTTTCTAATTCAAAGGGATATACCGGAAGTGCTGCACAGGTTTGTGTTGATTATAGAGGAGGAGGATATGATGATTGGTATTTACCATCATACTATGAGATTAACTCGGTTTACAAAAATGTCAATATAATAAACAAAGTTCTTAAAAATGAGAATATATCTTTTGTTAGAAACTATGTTTCATCATATTCAAGTGATCCTGGATATATTTATAAAGGTGGGTATTGGACTTCTACCGAAGCAACTGCCAGTCAGGCATACGCTATGGATACTTATTTACACTTCATCGCCAAATCCAGAAGTTATTTGGAGGGAGAACTTCCTCCAAAGATAATAGCAGTCAGAAGAGAATCTTTTTTTTCAGGTAGTGGTTTATGTCTTGCATTAGATGCAACAAACAACAAATCTTTTTCCGAAACCGATTATCTATCAATTGGGACCTTTAGTAGATGGGTGGACCTGGTGAATGCTGGAATGACATCTTCATATTCATTCAACTTATCCAACACCCCAACACCATCAGGCGGAACCACGGTTCAGATAATAGCAACCGTCAGTAGCTTAGTTGGAACAGGAGTTACCTATTCTGGAAATAGTTATAGAGATCCTTCTGGATTCTTTGTTTATGATAGTTGGTATTTAAGTAATATAACAAATACAGTACCCACAACACCTAGACTTTACAATCAAGGTGGTGAATCCAGCTTTGTATCTGCTTATTTTCAAATAGACTACAAAGACGCAACTCTTAGATTTCAAACATTCGATGCTTCTTCTGTTCCAAACATGTCTGGTGCCACTTTAAATGTTTATGTATCTACTAGTAGTGATGGGTATTCATCACCTTATAAACTTATAAGACAGATTACAAACACTTCAACATTTTTTAATTTTGTAAACATACCTTTGTACTCATATTTTGGAAAAAAAATATCAATAAAGATAACAGCACCAAATGCCTCATACACTTCTGCATCATCCTATGTTGGTCCAACTTTGGATGAATTAGGAGTTGCTGGAACAAATGGTGGATACCAACCGATTGGTCCTGTTTACTTTCCTGATGAGAGTGGATTTTTTAGATTCAACGGAACCAATTCCACTTTTGGATCTTATGTTGACTTTAAGGCACCAATAGGAAGTACCACCACGGTAACTGTCGAAGCGTGGATAAGATTGAAAACAGATTTCAGTAATTCCATGATATTTGGTTGGGATCAGTATAATGTTTATTGTCCCAGTGGAATGCTTGGATTCAACACGAATAACTCCGACCTTTATGGTATTTCTGCAGCCACGGTTGCTTCTTTGAATTTGATAAATAAATGGGCACACTATGTTTTTGAGATGAAGATTGGATCAGAATTAGGTGTAGGTCCTAATTATCTATCCAACAACAAAATATACATAAATGGAAATGAACAAGTTCTTTCTGCACAAATTGCAACTCCAAATCTAACAAACATAAACTTCAATTCAGGAAATGGAAGAATTGCTGGATTTAGATACCTTGAAAGGTATTTAATGTCAATGGATTTAGCAAACTTCCGAGTTTACAACAGAACACTGACAAAGGACGAGATAATGAAGAATTACAATTCGGAAAGAAATAGATACGAGATTCTTCCTTCTACAATGAAAAACAAATTGAAAATGAGTTTTGATGCAAACCTTTCCTATTCAGGGACTGGAACCACAATAACTGAACTTAGTGGTGCTCATTCAAACGGAAGTATTGTCAACACAGGTGGTTACGTCGCACCAACTTTCTCTGCTAGTACTACATTATATCCTGGTAAGTATTTTAGCTTCAATGGGTTTAACACAAAGATTGAATATGCACCAATTCCACTAATCGAAAATATGAGTTGGGAGGCATGGATAAGATGTGTAGGAACAGTTTCGCCTCCAAACACACAGCTCACAGGAACAGTAAATATGTTTATGGGACAAGTATTACCTTATTTTGGATTTGAAGTTGATAAAATACTTTTCTCTAACTACATCGGTGGTTCTCAAACATACCTTAGATCACAATCAAACCTTACATTGAATAAATGGTATCATATTGTAGGAACAACTGAGACGGTATCAAATAAAACGCGTTCAATTTTATATGTGAATGGTGTCAAGAGTACCGAATCTTACGAGATTGGAACACAAAGTAAATTCTCTGGTTCTAACTACAACTTCGCAATCGGTGACGGACAGGGTACCGATAGAGTCATTGATTACCTTTATTCCTATCCTACACAATGGTATCCATTTAAAGGAGATGTATCACAAGCAAGAGTTTATTACAAAACACTTTCTTATGAAGAAGTAAAAAATAACTACAATTCATCTAAAAGCGTATATGAAAATAACCTTAATGACCCAAATAACTTCAATTCACACGAGTTAAATGGAAATCCTACTTTTTCGATATTTCAAAATATGGTTTTAGACATACCAGGTAAGGCCAATGGAAGTATATTGAGATCAGATGTTGATGGGAAAACTTCATGGGTAGACAAAAACTATTTGTTTACTAAGCCAAACAACTATAGATACATAGGTGAACTATATGGTGGTGGTATAATAGTTGCTATGTGGAAGTACCCATCGAACGTATCTAATTATCTAATAATGTCATTGGAAGATCCAAATTTGTCTGGTGCTATCTTTACTCCAAAGTTCGCAACAGACGTGAGTGGTGCCGTTTTATATAACTATGTTGGTGCTACATCAGAACACAATGGAAACACAAACACAAGTGTCATAATTGCACAAGTGAATCACAATAGTTCAGCTGCGAAACTTTGTAGAGATTATAGAGGAGGTGGATTCGCAGATTGGTATCTTCCTTCTTTGACAGAACTAAATTATGGTTTCAATGCTGGTCAAATAGTGGATTCTGTGTTGGGAACGGATAAATTAAATGGTACTTATTGGAGTTCTACTGAAATTGACGCAAACAATGTTTATTCCTATGACTTCAATAATACTACAGATAAAAAGGCAAGTATTAACGCGGTTTCTAAAAACAACTTTTTTAAAATAAGACCTTTCAGACAGGTACAGGTTTATGACACCTTCCGCCCCTGGAGAGAAGAATGGGATATAGAATATACTCCTATCTGGGGTAGTCCATATCCTTGGGATGAGGTTAATTGGCTATTTCCAACTTCTATAACGATAGGGACAACACCGGTAATAAACGATCAAAAAACTGTTTCATTTAATTATGTTGTAACTACATCGGGAACCATGTCATTTACTTTTTCTAATACCGTTACTACAAACGAAACGATAATAAATACTGGACTTTGTTGGGCAACCTCTTCGACAACCCCTACCATATCAAATTCGTTCACCTATTCACAATTTGGTGGTCCAACAAATTTTACAGTTAGAACACCCGAAATGAAAGGTCCTGAAGTGACTACTTACACTTACCCTAACCCTTACTATAAATATCTTGTTTATTTTAGAGCGTTCGTAACGACTTCAAGTGGTGTCTACTATAGTACCAACGGAAACTATCCAAATGGAACAACATACTCTACAAGTGCAACAACTTATGCTACTTATCCAACAAATTGTTATGTTTTTTCTAAAAATGTTATATATTATCTTGCATAATTCCTTATATTTGTAATAAATATTGGAAATCATGAAAGGAGTTATAAAAATTGGGAAAATTACACAAGATCAAATTCTTAATGCATACAAAAAGGCCGCTAGGGAGATGGAACTTGAGAATTCTACAGGATGGGTTTCCAAACACAAGGTTCACAAATCCGCAAAGAACTATAACAGAAAAGCCAAGCATAAAAACTTGGCTTTCTAAATTATATTGAATTACTACTAAACGGACAAACCCTTATGGATATGTCATGTGGTGCAGTTTCGTTTCCTCCAAAATAAGGCCAAAGATAGTAGTTGAACCCAAACTTTTTGGGAAACCTTCTCATTGATATTATCTTATCCTCTACTGAAAATTTGTAATCGTCACCTATTTCTATTGTTAGTTGGTATTCCCTACCAATCTCTATATCACATATCTTTTCGAACTCAAACTTTCCATCAAAGTGTGTATATCCCAAAATCTCAAGTTTACCATTCAGATATCTCCATCCAAATCTAGCGGAGTTTTTAACATGTGAAAATCCATCACTGATACCAATAAGCTTGTTCACATCTTCTTGATTTGAAGGGTCGATGGTTTTATAAACACAACTATCGTCGAATTGTACAAAAAAAGAAAGACTTTTTTTATTGGTATAGTTTAACGAATATGAAGATTTATGTGATCCTTTTTTGATTAAAAAGGGTATATATCCTTCAGAATCCTTTTTGGTTCTTCCAAATAAAAAGTTGAATATTCCTATTATTATTCTCATTTAGTATAGATTTATTTTTTGTTTATTATTGGTTCTGGTGCTTCTGCTTCTATCCAGTCATTTTCAATTTCATAGTTTTTGAACTTAACTGACTTTTCTACGAAAAGTGAAACTTTAATGTCAACTAACTTTGGTATGAAAGGTGGATTCAAATACATGTTTTTGTATTTTTTTTCTAGCTCAGTGGTCCATATAGAAAGATTTCCATTGTAAGAATATACTTTTACCAAAATACCTTCTTCAGACTTTACACATGATTCTACATATGCCCAGTCGATTAAAAAATCTACATACTTAGGATCAGATCCGTCAAAAAACAACGATAAGAATTTTGTCCCGTCGTCTACATATGAATGCATGTTTTTAATATCGTACTCTATCGATGCCACATTTAGTTTTGTGTATATTTCATCTAATATCTGAGAATCTGATGATGTTATCGATATCGTGTTTAAACTTAACATAAGGATTTTTATTTTTATATATTAAAAAAGCCAACTCATCGTTGGCTCTTTCTTATACTTTGAAGTTTTTGGAATCCTTTAATCCTTCCAAAATGTGTTGCTCGTCTAAGTCTATTCGTTTTGGAATCTTTACTGCAATCTTTACATAAAGGTCACCTAATCCATAGTGAATGTCTGGTATTCCTTTCCCACCTATTCTAGTGGTTTTACCGTGTTCTGTTCCAGGTTCTATATATAAAGGAATATCACCGTGTGGGGTTTCTACTTTTATGTGTGCACCACAGATAGCATCAATAACAGATATAGTTTTTTCCACTATGATATTGTTTCCTTCTCTTTTATAGGAAAAGTCTTGAGCTTCTTCCACTAATATCTGAAGGTCTCCTGCAATTCCGTCTCTCACGAAGTTTCCAAACCCTTGCATAGTGAGTTGCATTCCCGTAGAAACACCCACCGGTATTTCTACATCAACTACCTGCTCTTTCAATTGTGTTCCGTCTCCATGACAATGGTTACATTGGTTTCTAACTATTTTTCCAGTTCCTCTACAATCTGGACATGTAGTTTCAGTCCTCATTTGACCAAATGGTGTGTTCTGTACAACTATTCTGTGTCCTTGTCCGTTACATGTTAAACAATCTTTAACATCAGATCCACCTTTACCACCACAAGGTTCACACTTTATATTTCTTTTATACTTTAGTTTTTTAGTACATCCCTTTAGAATCTCATCTATGTTCAGAACAACTTTTATCCTCAAATCAGAACCTTTTGCTTGTCTTCTTTGTGGTCTTCCACCACCTCTGTTTCCGAATATATCACCAAATTGAGAGAAAATATCTTGCATATCAAACCCATGTCCACCGAATCCTTGTCCATTTCCAAATGGATTTCCATTTGTAGATCCATAGTTATCATAATTTGACTTTTTATTTGCATCGGAAAGAACTTCATATGCATTAGATATATCTTTGAATTTTGATTCTGCATTAGGATCTTTATTTACATCCGGATGATATTTTTTTGATAATCTTCTATATGCCTTTTTAATCTCCTCCTGAGTGGCATTTTTATCAATTTCTAAAGTTTTATATAAGTCCATTTTTTTCTAACTTTTTTTTCTCATTACTTTTATATTTTCTTTCACAAGATTTACAATTTCTAGAACAATATTTTGCATTTTTTCGCATATTGGTTATGTCCTTTTCGCAATTTCTATATAAACAAACTCTTATCATAAATCTCTTTTAATTTCTCTATTTATTTTACTACATAGAGGTTGAAGGTTTGTATAATGATTTAATTTAATAACATCATCTTCTGTTTCAGCGTATGATATTGGTATAATATGATCAATATCCCAACCATAATTAAAATCACCATTGTATAAACCTTTATTTTCCCATGTCATCCAATCTTCGAACTTAGATTCTAAATAAAGTTTAAACTCATCAAATTCACAACCCAGTATGTCTCTGGTATTAGAAATCTTTTTAAAACCATTTCTATAAAATGATTTATTTATAGACCCTCTAATTTTCTCTATTATATAATAAATTGGATCATTAGTTCTTCTTTTTTTGTCATATAAACTTCTTTTATCTTTGTTCGCTGATCTATAAACTTTAACTCTTTCTTTTATCTTATCTGATTTTTTTGAATAATAGTTTTTACTATATTCTTTAATATCATTGATATTTTCATAATAATATTTTTTATTAGACTCTTTTGTTCTTTCTTTATTATCCTCTAACCATTTTTGTTTTATTTTTTTGGAAGATTCTTTATCTCTATAAATTTTATCTAATACCTTTTTACAATCTTTACATATTAAATAATATCCATCTTTTGAACATTTATTTTTTCTAAAATCAGAGAAATCTTTCACCGTATTACATTTATTACACTTTTTCATAAAGTATATATAAATAATTATTTCCTCCCTTTTATTTTTATCTGTTAGGGAACCAATATTCGTTCTCTCTTAGCTTGACCGGTATTGGCTCGATCTTATATATTCTGTGTATAGAGTTCTTTCTATCAAAAGATTTCCATTTTAATTCACCGTTATATTTAGACATCATATCCGCCAATGTTTCTTCCGCAGAATCTCCTTTCTTTCTCCAGAACTGCCACCATTTTTTCTTAGATGGTTTAAGATTTCCAACCGGAATAGTATAAGTTTTACTAATCATCTCTTTACTTTTAGTTTTTCGTAGGCAACCGGATCAACCACTATGTTGTTATAGGTTCCTGGTTCTCTATCATCATCCAAATACTCGTGTGCGAGCTGGTTGACTGCTATGTTGTCAGTATCTATGTCAGAGTAGTGAATGTGTTCGAATGCTTCCATAAGTTCATTACGATCTTCCTCTGTGGGTACCACGATAACATATTTGGTCCATTTCACCTGACTCATCTCTTCTTTCGTTAGATAAAGAGCATCCTTATCCTTTTTGAAATCATCATATTTTTTCATCATCTTTAAATAAATTATTTAGTAGTATCTCTCTTTTTATCGACTTCTTAGGATCGATGAAGACTATATCTGTGTTACTATTATATTCCAACCATATTTCTCCGGGACCTGCAAAAGGAGAATCTTTTTGAGTTCTAAGTCTCATCACCGGAAGCTCGTTGAATATTTCTTTGTAGAGTTCTTCTATTTTGTCTACGTCATACTCTTCAATATCTGAGATTCTACTTATGAAATATTCCATAAATGGTTCTACCGTCTCGCTTACTTTATCTATATACTGCTTGCTCTTTGTACCATTTGTTTTTATATACCAGCTTAACATTTCTTCAAAGTTTTACTTATTCTTAAATCTCTTATTTCCATTTGTATGTCGTTTCTATTACGAGTTGCTTCTAAAAGTCCTGCAATATAGTTGTCAACAATAAGTACCAAAGTTTCTGCGGTTCTATCTAACTTATCGAATTCTATCAAAGAAGTTTTTACCTTTGGTATTATTTGTATCAAATAATCAACAAAATCATCAATGTCAAAAAGAAGCTGGAACAATTCCAGCTTCTTATCTTTTAGTATCGATGGTGGTTCAACGAACACTTTACCCCAGACTCTCCTTATCGCAGGAAATATCAAATCGAGTGTATCGTCGTCCTCTGGATAGAAAGAACCAGAGAAGTCGTCTGTTTCGAAGAGATGTAGCTTATTGTCTATTACATAGTCTAAAATATCTCTAAAATCAGAAGTAAGTCTTATTCCCTGACACAATGTATCAACAAGTAGACTCCTGAAGTCAGCATCTTTTTTAAGATCTAATATACTCTTTCTACCATCTTCAGATATTGACATTATTTTCCAAGAACGATTTTAGGGAATCTGAAAGGCTTTTGGTTCAAAGTATAACCTTTACTTACTACATCCACAATCTTTGTCTCACCAATCTCTAAAACAGAGATTACTTCGTGAAGATCCTCGTCGTAGGTTTCAGTTTGTATAGGTTCGATTCCTTGAGTCTTCAAAAAACTTTGAATCTTTGAAGCGATTAGTGTAACTCCTTCTTTTGCAGATTCGTCTTTGATGTTTTTGATTGCAAGTTCGATATCGTTGTCCATATCTAATATAGAAGTAATCATAGAAACTTTTGTGTTGTTCTTCAACTCTTCTTTTTCTTTTTGAACTCTTCTTTTGTAGTTTTCGAAGTCCGCATAGAGAAGTAGGTATTTGTTCTCTGCTTCTTTCAATTTTTCTTCCAAAACGGAAACATGTAAACTTGGGTTGTCTTCTAAAACAAACTCCTCTGCGTTCTCAGTTAAATCAAGACCAACTGTTTGATCTTCTACTTTTGGTAATTCGTTTTTTTTATCCTTTTCTTCCATTTTTTAATAATTGAATTTTAATAGTTTTCTAACATTGTTTGAGTTGTAGAATTCGTATGTTACATTCTTATCTACAATCTTATGTATTTCAAGTCCTTCTACATCCTTTTTGATGTTTTCTACATATTCGACTAACTCAAGTAGTCCTTTTCTGTAGCCAGAATTTGGTTCCCAATAGTCAGGAAACTTGTCTACGAATTTGTCTAATGCTGCGTCAAGTGCTTTCTTTCTAACTAACAAAAGCTCTTTTTCTTTCAAAGATTTGTTTGTAAGAAGTTCCATTACATAACCGTTGAACTTATGGATTAGGTTGTCTGTTTCAATAACCTTTAACAAACCAATCACTAATGCATCCTTTTCGGAAACCTCTATCTCTGTGTTTTCCTTTAGAATCTTCTCTGCTTCTTTATCGGACCCACCTAATATGTAGTAGACATAATGGTCCCACAGACATCTCTTTACTATGTCTTCTGGATATATTTTTATCGTCATAAATAAATTTATTTTTTTATCTTATATATGTTATGACATGTAAAGTTTATTTTGTAGTTTTGTAAAAAATACCACAACATGACTATAGAAGAAAAAATCGAGCTAAACAAGCAGATAAGAAAGTATGATGGTACAAACAGCTTCGTTCTTTCATTACAAAAGACATTGAAGACCAGTAAGTACCTTTCAAAAGAAGAGCACAACGGAAGATCCATCAAGGTACTTTCAGATAAGCAGTATGAAGCTGCAAAATCGTCTATGCAATAAACATTTTTTGTTTTTGTTGTATAATGACTATGGAAACATTGAATTATACAGAAGATAGAAAGCATTTAGGTACAATCCACACTCCAGGTTCGGTGGATGAATATTACCATGTTAGAAGAAAATACGCAACCAAAACCACATTCAATTTCGTTTTGGTAAGTAATACAAAAAGTCGTGTTAGAGAATACGAAATTGGTGAGAACCAAATACCGAAAGAAATAAGAGCACTATGATATCGGAAAGAGTCACTAAAACCAAATTATTCAAACAAAGAGAGAATCTTGGAATCTCATACGTATGGGAGACCAAAGATTATGTCGTTTTTGAAAAATGTGAAAGTGATGATATACTGAACGACTACTTCCTTACAGAGAACTTCTCTACCGGTGTCATAGAAGTCACCGACTCAAAAGGAAACCAATTCGACAAAACAGATCGAATATTAAATCTATTCCTACTGAACATATGAAGACAGGATTCACATGCTCCTGCTTTGATTTGTTTCATGCAGGACATATAATGATGCTAAAAGAAGCAAAGTCGAAATGCGACTACCTAATAGTTGGTTTACAAACAGATCCAACTATAGACAGACCAGAAAAGAACAAACCAATACAGAGTGTTGTTGAGAGATTCATACAATTAGAGTCATGTAAATATGTGGATGAAGTTGTTGTTTATGCAACGGAAAAAGATTTATTAGATATTCTATACACTTATCCTATAGATATAAGAGTAGTTGGTGAGGAATACAAAGATAAAGATTTCACTGGTAAAGATTTAGAACATATTGAAATATACTACAACAACAGAAGACATTCTTTCTCTACAACAGAATTACGTCAAAGAGTTATCGAAAGATATAAAAAGGAAAAGAAGTCTTAAACAATCTTTTTGAAAATAAGCTTACAACTTAGGTTGTGTGCTAATTTTCTTATGAATTCTTCATTGGCCTTTGTTTTGTGTAGTAGTTTCGGCTTCTTCACTACTTCAAAAGAAGAATCTTCATTCATATAAATCAATCCAGCATACTCTGGAACTTCATCTGCTGTAATCAAATCTTTTGGTGTAACGAAACTAAAGTAGTTGGGAAGAAGATATGTCAATTGACCTTTTACGGTCTTTGTGTACTTCTCGTTTATTATATGTGTGTGTTTTTCTTTAATGAAATCCTTTTTGAAATCTGCTCTACTGGTTTTAATCTCATACTCATATATGTAGTCGGACTTCGACACGGATATCACATCACACTCTTGTAGACCCATTCCGGTAAATCTTGTAGTTATTGGTGAATGTGATTTCTCATAAAGATACATACACATCGCAGATTCGATATTTTTTGACTTAGAGTTGTCTCTTTTTATTTTGTTTACTGATGATTTTCTACTCATATTGTATATATCGAATTTATCCGTATCTTTGTCTAATGGAAGAATACAGCTACTGGGAAATATGGTATGTGTCCTGCGAAGGAAACGAAAGATGGACTACTGCAAGAGCACCGTTCGATTGGGACTCTTATGATGTGGAATCTGCGATATCAATGGGTGGTTGTGGAGACGACCCCGCAAGAATAACTTCGGTTGAAGAAATATGCGAATGTGACTTTAGCTGGGACTTTGTTGAATAATTTATTCGTAGATTATATCGGATAACCATCCGTGTCTTTGACAAGAATTCCAAGCACTCGGTGAATTTATCTTAAATTCTTTTTTGGAGTAATATTTTAAAGATTCTTCTATACATTTTTCTTTAGTCCAGATTAATCTACTTCCACCAAGTGCACCACATTTGGCAACATTTAAAATAATCCATCCATTATTTTCATATTCATTCTTTTTCATATTTTCCATTTTTGGTGCATATTCTATATTTAGATAATCTGTTAGTATTTTTAATGTTGGGTATAAAGTGGTTTTTAAAAAATATTTATATACCGAACTTTTATTATTGATAGACTTTTTTAAATGACTTTTAAATCTTTTTTCAGGATTGTATGATAATCCAATATAAACATGATTGTCAGGGAATTCAATTGCATATATACACCTACTATATGCATTACCTATTGGTCTCATGTGTCTACATATTTCATCTATCCATAATTTTTTACGAGCAGTTACACATGCAGATACCGAACCTTTCTCAAAATCCACTCTTGTTTCATATTTAAGTGCTTCTTCTAAACATCTCTTTTTAGTCCAATAGTTTTTAGGTTTACTGCCTGGTAGTTTTTCACAGACAAATTCCAACCAACCATTCTTAACAGATATACTATATGCTATATTAGATTCTTTTCTAAATTCTGATCTTGTTTCATATTTAAGTGCTTCTTCTAAACATCTTTCTTTGGTCCAATACCCATTTTTCATTATTACTCTCTTTTCAAAGAAATCATCTAACCAGTCATTTATCAATGATGCACTATAGGCACCTTTGGATTTATTTTGGAATTCCTTTCTGTTTTTATATTTAAGTGCTTCTTCCAAACATCTTTCTTTAGTCCAATATCCTCTTTCATGTCTAATTTTAGACATGTGTCTACAAACAAAATCTAACCAACCATTTCTATAACAAGCAACATAAGATCCTTTTGATTTTTTTTGAAATTCCGATCTTGAAGTATATTTTAATGCCTCTTCAATACATCTTTCTTTAGTCCAATAATTTCTATCCATACATTATATATTAAATCTTAATACCTCTATAGATAAAAATAGATACCACATATCCATTATTTTTTATTATATTTGTAAATAATATAAAATAATAGATGAAAAAATATAACTTATTAACATATAAAGAGGCATTTGACTTAACTCAAATAATTGATTCACCTTTTTATGAATCTAAATTATTTGTTGATAATTTTTCAGTTAGTATATTCAATTATCGGTTAGCACAGTACTCTGACTTCATAGACAATTTGGCGTTTGAAATGAGAGGACTAACTTTTGTTTTTAACGAAGATGGTTCTTTGTTCAACAGATACTTATTACTACATAAATTCTTTAACTTAAACCAAGTTCCAGAGTCTCAATACTCATTGGTTGCTGATTTAGGTATAAGATCTATCTACAACAAAGAAGATGGTTCTGTAGCGTCTTTCATAAGATTACCAAACGGATCTGTGTTAGGTAAATCTAAAATGTCTTTTGAATCTGACCAAGCGACAGGTATGAACAGATTATATAAATCAAACTCAGATTTAAAAAGATTCGTGGACTGGACTTTAGACAACGACTATGTAGCGGTATTCGAATATGTGGCACCAAACAACAGAATCGTTTTAAGATACTTAGACGAAGAATTGATATTATTAAGATTAAGAGACAACAAAACTGGAGAATACTTAGACTTGTCTAAATTCTCTAAAGAAATAGGTTCATTGAAAGTGGCACCATCCGATGTTGCTTCATTGGACGAACTTGTTGAGTTAGCACAATCAGTAGAAGATAAAGAAGGATGGATTGTGGAATTCTCCAACGGACTTTTCATAAAAGTTAAAACTGTTTGGTACTGTGAAAGACATGGTCTTTTAACTAACGATTTATACAGAGAACATGTATTAGTTAGATATGTCTTGGATGAAAAAATAGACGATGTTCTTGGTCAAGTACCAGAAGAAGAAGTTGAAGCACACGCTAGAATCGAAAAGATAATAGCAGTTGTAAAACACGCAGTTTCTGAAAAAGTTAAAGATATAAACAACTCTTATGAATTGTTTTTAGAAGGTGGTGTAGGTAAAGACTGGACTGGTGATTTAAGATTACAACTAATGAGAAAGACTTTCGCTTTGAAATATAGGAAAGAAAGAAACTTTGGATATGTTATGTCTTTATCAAAAGGAAATGTGGATGTATATGACTTAGCAAAAGATTGGGTTTCTGACCAAACAAGAAAGCTGAAAGTGGCAAGAGAATTCTTGAAAGAAAGAGACGCTTCTCTTTTCTTTGTGGATGTCGCAGAAGACGAAAATGGGGATTAAAAATATAAAGTCTATTTTTAATATATAAAATAAAAATATTATTTTAATGAGAATTTCAAGATATAAAGACATAGATATGATATTAGAATCAGAATTAAAAGTTAAAAATCCATTGACAACATTAGTTGTCAACATAGGTGATAAAACTTTTTATAATAGAGAAGCATACAAAACTTTTGTTGAGGTTGTTGAGGAAATATCTAATATAGTAGGTGTTGATAAATTTATAGAAGACAATTGTGGTAAAATAATCAAAGGTGGTGTAATAATAGGTCTTAAAAAAGAAGATTTTACTACAACTGCAGGAAATAGTTCCGGTTTAAAACAGGCAAAAAACTTTTTAGTAAATACACATAGCAGTACCGAAGCTAAAAAAAATAGATTAGATTATCTTTTAAATCTTTATGAGATAAATGGATCAGTTTCTATTAGAAAAAGAATTGATGGATTTGAATCAGATATTGATGATGAATCGGATATTGATAATGAATCGGATATTGATTTAGAAAATAATGAAAGAGTTGAATTATTGATTGTAAATCCATTTGGTGGTGAATCAACAAAAAATTCTGATAAAGAAAGTTCTGCAATTTGTGTTCTTGGTAAGTCTGGTGCCGGAAAAACTTATAGAATTGAAAAAACACTTGAGATGGAAAATCATGTGGCGGAGATAATAATACCTTCTTCATCTACAACCAATTTATTAGTTCAATATACAAAAGGTGAATATGTGCTATCTAGATTAGGAAAATTTATTTTAGATGCAAATTCTGATAGATCAAGATGTTATACTGTTGTATTTGATGAATGTCATAAATATATTGATATGATAAATGATGAATTATTGCAGTGTATTTCTACAAAAAGAAATAATGGATTGCGGTTCATATCTTTAGATACCGTTACTGATGAACTATTTAGTGAATTACCTGAAAAGAATGGTAGAAGAATCATTTCTGATAATTTAGGTTTCATATTCATATCTTCAAAAGAAGAAGTGATTAGAAACAACTCTGACTTCTATAATAGAGTTGATATAATAACTATCGACAAATCTGATAGAGACATTGACTTTGCAATTGAAATACTTAAAGATAAAATAGAGAGTAGAGAAGATGAAGGATATTCAATGGAAGAATAAGAACTATAAGGTCTTGATAGACTCTGAAGAAGAGCTTCAGTCTGATTTTTTACAAGCGGATTTGGATTTTATGAGAAAAAATTCAGAGGATTCGTTGTCTAAAAGACAATTTCCATTGGTTGAGTTCAATGGTGATAAAGTAAAAATAAAATTTGTTGGTGAGTTTATAACACCAAACACCAATTTTATTTCATTACCTAAAAACTTTAAAGTAAATGAAAAGAATGTAGATTTAACAATTCAGATATTAAATAAGTATAAAGATTTAAAAAAGGATGGTAATCTTTTATTATCAAATTTTTCATTCTCTTATGATAAAAATGACATTGAGTCTGATATGTTTTTTTTTAAAAAACTAAAAGAGTTTTTCTTAGATTATATAACATATGAATTCATATATCCTAAAAAAAGAATAGAAGTACATTCTCCTCGTGCTATAAAAAACTCTAAAATTGATATAGTCAAAACTGAAAGAGAAATTGGTAGAAAAGGACCTGGTATTACTTATAAAGTTAAAGATATAAAGAATAGTGGTAAATGGAATTTAGATGATATTTATTTTAGTACACTCATGAATCTATTAGATGATTGTGGATCAGAAAAAGATCGCGAGAAAATAAATAATATGTTTAGATTTCTTAAAGATGAGGGGTATGATATTAACCTTATTAAAATAGATGATGATGTAATAAATCAAATAAAGATTTGTGAAACAGAAATAAAACATTATCCTATAGTAAATACATTGATAAAATACTATGAAACAAAGTCAGTATCTAACAAATTTACAATTAAAGTGTTTTATACTAAAAACTTTGAATATGTTTGGGAGTTCTTTTCCAGAATCGTTTTCAAATATAGTGATTCTTTCAAAAAAAGAATATTCGAAGAGATTGATATACAAAATCTTATAATAAAGGATATCAATGATGATATAACAGAGCACAATGATATAAGACCCGATGTTTTTAGTGATTATGATGGTCATAGATTTATAGGAGACTGTAAATATTACCGAAATTTAGAAGGAGACTTCTATAAAGAAATGTATGAGTATAATATTGCATTGGGTAATAAATACCCAATGGTTATATTTGTGCCAAGTATGAAGACACAAAGATCTTATATAAGAAAAAGAAGTATCTATGAACTATTTGTTGTAAAGATATCTATAGAAGATGTTATAGAAGATGTTATGAACAATACTGATAATGTTATCAAATCTGTTCATAAAATGTTGGAAGCTTCGGAAAGATGGGAAAATACTTTAGTATAATATTTAATATATATACGTATATATGATCAAGATTGAAAAGTATAGGTGCTCTCTTTGTGGAGAGTATCTTTACAAGACTGACGGTGGTGGTCTTAAAGTGACTTTGCAGTGTTCTTCTGATTCTGCAAAGTTCTGGAACTTCAACAGAGGTACAAAAGAACAACATGATTCACATGTTCACTTCGTGGACTCTACTATTTCAGTGACAAAAAAAGAATGGGAAAATGAAACTAAAAAAGTTCAGGGTAATTGATAGAAAGAAGGGTAAAGTTCGAATTAAACGATTTTCCGATGGAGAGTCTGCATGGACTCCTATATCAAATAAGAATAGTCCTTCACCAGGATATGAAATAAACATAAAAAAAGTATCAGAAATCTGATACTTTTTTAGTTTTTATACATCCAAATAAATCCTGCATAATTTTTTCTAATACCTTTACAGGATTTTGCAATTTGACTTCTACTTAATGAACCATCACTTCTTTCAATCTCTCTTAAACTTTTCCATTGTTTAATTAAGTTCATATCTAAATCATATTGTAAAATCTCACTTCTATTTACTTTCACACCTTTTAAAGAATTTCTTATTTTTTCTTTTTGTTCTTCTGTTCTTGGTTTTTTATTACCAATATTTTTTGGATTGTTTAACTTTGCCTGTCTTAATTTCTCATTATGTTCATCCGTCATTTTTAATCCATATGCCCAATGATTTTCTTTATCCTCAAAATATTCTTTAAGTGTATTACTTATTTTTTCTCTAACTAATGGATCGTTACTTTTATTTGGATTATTTAATTTCATTCTTTCTGAATAATATTCTTTTAATTCTAATGATTTTTTTAGACCAACAATTTCTTCTAATTTTTTACCACTTTTTGCATTAGACATCTTCTCTCTGGTATGTGATGAAAATTCAGTAACATCACTAATATATGAATTTGTTAATCTACATCCTTCATTTGTTAACTTCTCTACATAAATCTTCTCTATTCTATTGGATTCCTCTAAAGAATTACAACTATCTATTATATTCATGATAGGTAATGAATTATTGTTGAATAATTTTCTTATCCACCTAGCTTTATATGTATCATAGGATTCTGAATTTTCGTTTATAGATGATGAAATATGATCATTAAATCTTCTTTTAGGTTCGTTAGTTTGACCAACGTATCTTATCTCCATTGTATCGGGATCCGATAATGTGTAAATATATCTCATTGATTTTTTATTTTTATATATTAAATATATTGTTGTTCCTTAGTCGATACCATTAAAAAACTTTTTAATCTTTTTTTATATAAATAATATGTTTAAAAAAAAATGACATAACCTGTCAGTTCTGTCATAAAAACTGACACCAAAATATAAAAAAACTGACACCAAAATATAAAAAACTAATTTGGTACAAAATTTGAAAAGTATAAAATAAAAAATAAAAATAAAATATGAGCAAAAATGTAATTCTGGGAATTGATCTTGGTACAACAAATTCCGCAGTTGCTATCGTAGAAGCCGGGCAACCAATCGTAATCAGTAACTCTGAAGGAAAAAGAACTACTCCTTCTATCGTATCGTTTACAGAAAACGACAGAAAAGTTGGTGATCCTGCAAAGAGACAATCCGTGACGAATCCAAAAAACACAATCTACTCTATAAAAAGATTCATTGGGAAAGATTATTCAGCTTGTTCTGATGAAACTAAAAGAGTTCCTTATGAAGTTAAGAAATCCAAAAACGGAAATGTTCCTGTAGTAAACATCGACGGAAGAGACTACACTCCACAAGAACTTTCTGCAATGATCCTTCAAAAAATGAAGAAAACTGCAGAAGACTACTTAGGACATGAAGTTTCTAGAGCAGTTATCACAGTTCCTGCTTACTTCGGTGACGCAGAAAGAACAGCTACTATCGAAGCAGGAGAAATCGCTGGTTTGAAAGTAGAAAGAATTATCAACGAACCAACAGCGGCTGCTTTGGCTTATGGTTTAGACAAAAAGAACACAGATTCTAAAATCTTAGTATTTGACTGTGGTGAAGGTACTCATGACGTATCTGTATTAGAGATTGGTGACGGTGTTTTTGAAGTAAAATCTACTGACGGTGATACTCACTTAGGTGGTGACGACTTTGATAATGCAATCATCACTTGGATGCTTGACGAATTCAAATCTGAACACGCCATGGATTTATCAAAAGACGCTATGGCACTTCAAAGATTAAAAGACGCTGCTGAGAAAGCTAAGATTGAATTATCATCTACTAGTGAGTCTGAAATCAACTTACCTTACATCACTGCGAAAGATGGTATGCCTTTACACTTTGTTAAGAAATTGACTAAGTCTAAGTTTGACCAAATGACTTCTTCTTTAGTAGATAGAGCAATCGCTTGTGCTAAGAGTGCACTTAAAAATGCAGACTTAAAACCATCTGATATCGACGAAGTAATCTTAGTTGGTGGTTCTACAAGAATCCCTGCCATCCAAGATGCAGTTGAGAAGTTCATTGGTAAAAAATCAAACAAATCTGTAAACCCTGATGAAGTTGTTGCTTTAGGAGCAGCTATTCAAGGTGCAGTATTGACTGGTGGAATCACTGATGTTCTTTTATTAGATGTGACTCCTTTGTCATTAGGAATCGAAACGATGGGTGGAGTGTTCACAAAATTGATTGATGCTAACACGACAATCCCAACAAGAAAAAGTGAGACTTTCTCAACTGCTTCTGACAACCAACCATCTGTAGAACTTCATGTTCTTCAAGGTGAAAGAGCAATGGCGAAAGACAATAGATCTTTGGGTAGATTCAATCTTGACGGAATCATGGCAGCACCAAGAGGAGTTCCACAAATCGAGGTGACATTGGATATCGATGCAAATGGCATCTTATCTGTTTCTGCAAAAGACAAAGCAACTGGTAAAGAAAACAAAATCAGAATCGAAGGTGGATCTCAACTTACAAAAGAAGAGATTGAAAAAATGAAAGCGGATGCTGAGGCAAATGCAGAAGCTGACAGAATCGAAAAAGAAAAAGTTGAAAAACTTAACCAGGCAGACACTCAAATCTTCCAAACTGAGAAACAAATGAAAGAGTTTGAAGAAAAACTTACAGAGGAAGATAAGTCTACACTAAAAACCGATTTAGAAGCATTGAAAGCGGCACATGCTGATCAAGATGTTGCTAGAATCGACGAGACTTCTCAAAAGCTTAACGAAAGCTGGAACGCAATCAGTACTAGGCTTTACCAAGAGAGCTCACAAGAACCTCAAAACGAAAGTACTAATACAGAACCTAGTGGTAATGGCGAAGTAGAAGATACAGATTTCGAAGAAGTTAAATAAAAAAAATCCCGCTGAAAGGCGGGATTTTTTATTTACAATATATAGTATATGATAGAAACCAAAAAAGCAAAGCTTGCTGCTGTGGCACTAATCTTCAACGAAGACAAATCAAAAATATTAGGAGTTTCCAGAAAAGACAATCACAAACTATTCGGACTACCGGGTGGAAAGATAGATGTTGGAGAAACTATACACGATGGGTTGATCCGTGAAGTAAAGGAAGAAACCGGACTTGAAGTAAAAGAAGCACATCCAATATTTTTGAGAGAAGATGGTGTTTTTGTCGCTTCAGTATACCTGGTTTCTGAATACGGTGGAGAGATTTCGACCAATGAATCTGGTGTTGTTGCTTGGATAACATTCGATGATTTAAAACAAGGTGCTTTTTCGGAGTATAATACTAAACTGGAGACACATCTCAAGTTTTTAAAAATCATATAAAAAACAAAAAAAATAAATGAAAGACCAGGAATGGAAATATAACCAAAAGGCAGAAGATGCTTGGCAGGTTTTGAGAATTCAAGGAGAATTCATAAAAGGATTTGACGAATTGTCGGAACTGACTCCTTGTATATCCGTATTTGGCTCCGCAAGGACCAATAAGGACGATAAATACTACAAAGAAGCTGTTAGACTATCACAACTGATAGTAAAGAACGGATATGGTGTGATTACCGGCGGAGGACCTGGTATAATGGAGGCCGCAAATGTTGGTGCATACGGAAACGGTAAATCCGTTGGACTACAAATCGAGCTACCATTCGAGTCTAGTGCGAATGAATACATAGACAAATTAGTTACTTGTAGATACTTTTTCACCAGAAAGGTTTTCTTTTTGAAATATTCGCAAGCATTCGTTGGCTTTCCTGGAGGATTCGGAACTTTGGACGAATTGTTCGAGACACTGACACTTATGCAGACAGGACATTTAAGAAAACTTCCTATTGTTTTGGTCGGAAAGGACTACTGGAAAGGAATGATTAAATGGATCAAAAAGACCATGATTGAAGATGGTAAAGTTTCCAAAGAAGATTTAAACTTATTCAAGGTTGTTGATACTGCCGAAGATGCGATGGAATATATTTTATCGAAATTAGAAGAAAACAAGCCGAATTTTTAGTATATTTGTAGTATGAAAAAGAAAGTATATGTAAAGTTCTTGAACATATATTGATATGGAGAGATACACTTTTTATATATAGTATATGAAAAGTGTAAATATAAAAGATGTAATACTTTTATCCGAAAGTAAAACACATAAACAAATTGCAAAAATATATGGTGTTTCTCCTTCTTCAATAGGAAGGTTATTAAGAAAAAATAATATAAATACCAAACGTTCAAGATTAAATGAAAGTAAATTGAACTTTAATATAAATTATTTTGATGAAATTGATACAGAAGAAAAAGCATATTGGTTAGGATTTATTTCTGCTGACGGTTGTCTTAAATCTAATAAAGTTAGACTTGTCTCAAAAGATGAGGAAGTTATAGTAAAATTTAAGAAAGCAATTGAATCAGAACATAAAATTGTAAAATCTATAACAACAGATAAACGTAGTGGTAAAAAACATGAACTATTTATAATATCAATAACTAATAACATATTCACTAAGAAATTAGAAAAATTTATAAATATTGACAAAAGTGATAATTTTTATCTTCCAAAAATGAGTAGAAAACTTTATCCATTTTTCATTGCGGGTATGTTTGATGGGGATGGTTCCTTTTCTATATATGGTACTGATAAAAATAAAATAAAAGCAAGTTTAATATCTACAAGAGAATGTTTAGAACAAATAATAGACTTATTAGAAATAGAAATAAATATAAAAAAGAGACCAAAAATATTAAATCATTATACAACTTATAGATTTTATCTATATAAATATAGTAAGTCATTTCTAGACTATATTTATAATAAGGATTATGAATATCTATACTTAACTAGAAAATATGAAAAATATCTTGAATATGAAAACAAATAAAAAGAGAGTCTATGTAGATTTAGATGGTGTTTTGTGCGACTTCTATGGTGCTACAAAAAAAGCCAAAGAGTTAAATCCATTACAACCTTATCCACAATCACAATGGGGATTCTTCCTTAAATTAGATGAGATAAAGGATGCGGTAGAATCATATAGGTTACTTGAAACAAAGTATGATGTTTGGATCTTGACACGACCTTCTTTTCAGAATGTGAATTGTTATACCGAAAAAATACAATGGGTTTGGGACCATTTAGGTGCAGATGTGGTTAAGAAGACTATTTTGATACCAAACAAATCTTTGGTTAAAGGAGACTATCTTATAGACGACCAGGGTGGATTCGGACAAGAAGAGTTTGAAGGAGAATGGTTACACTTCGGACAAGAAAAGTTCCCAGACTGGAAATCAGTAGTAGAATATTTAATGAAATAAAAAAGAGAGTCAAATGACTCTCTTTTTTTTGTTATATCTTTTTTAGTAGTTATCTGGTGCGTACCAATCTCCCTCAGTAGTTCTAGCACATCTGATCGGGCCATCGTACTCGTCGTAGCTGTCCGAATATTTGCCATCTGGATCTACCGCGTCTACAGAGTTTCCTACCAGGTCGCCATTCATGTTTATGAAGCACATAGTATCCATGTAAGGATAACATCCACTTGGATTTGCATCTGTTACTTTACATACAATTGTAGCTCTACTCAAAGTATCGTTTCCGTTCGTAAGCTTTTCGTCAGGAGACATAGACTGTTCTTTTTTATACCACCAGCCGTTTTTCTCTGCAAATTGTTTAAATAAACTAACATCTGAATCCTGAGAAGTATAGATTCTGTCTAAGAACTTAACATCGTTTCCGTTTACTTTGCAATCCCATAGAATTGCTCTTCCTTTAATCTTTTTAGATACATATTTACCATCTTGTAAAGTTCCGTTGTCATCATATAATATTACAAGACTTACTTCTGGATTTTTAGAGTATATCTCAAGCCATTCAGAATCAGCCTCTGCCATACAAGAGTTGTTTAAAGTACCACCACCAGATTGGTATTGATCCACCCAGTACCAGTGTATTATGTCATTACCTTGTACGATATCGAATTGTTTTAAGATATCTGCTGCGAAATCATAAGTAGCTTTGTATTGATTTACAAACTCTTCGATTTCTGGGTCTGTGAAAGCAACTTTTGCTGCAGTTAAGAATGCTCTAGCGAATCTTCCTATTTTCACAGGGTTTCTTGCAGTTTTCCAGATAGCTTTTAGTTCTTCACTATCAAGTTCCATAGCTTCTTTGTTGATTACACCAATTCTTGGCTCTGATTCTTTTGGTTCAACTTCTTCAACCATACAATAAGTCTTACCAGTTACACTTTGTGTTTCTGCTAATATTTTCAATAGTGTTCCTACCTCTGGTGCCCAGTTTGATCTCCCTTCTTTTACATATCCTAATCTTCCGAAGATTTTGTCGTTTCTATCACTATGTGTAAGGTATCTTCCACTATTAGTAACTCTATAATGTTCAGGTCTTCCTTCAACCATCTGTTGAACTTTTCTATCAGGAGTGAATGATAATTCCTCTTTAGAATCTGTTGCATCCACATAGTTTTGTGCGATACCATCTACGTCTTTAGATTGAAAACTTAAAATAGTTGCAGCTATTTTGTTAGATTTCATTCTATTAAGTAGGTTTATAAACTTAGTAGAAAAAACAACTTTTGATTCTAAAATCATTTCGTAAGCCGCTTTTTCGGTAATATAGTCTCCGTATTTAAGAATATTCATAAATAAAAAATTTATTTTTCTTTATATATTAAAAAACCATTTCAAAAAAGGCATTCCTGTAAAAATTATTAGCCTAATTTAATATATATATAATGAAGAAGAAAATAGCAAAAATGATACTAATAATGGGTATCGGATTGACTGAGCTTATAATGGATATAGAGCTCAGCTTTGCTACTTTTAACTCTATCGAGTATGTCAAATCTGAGAACAAAATCTATCTTTACATAATGCACGAAGACGAGGATATTGAAATAAGTTATGATTTTGACGACTTAGACAAACAAGATAAATATCTTGTTTATATATCATTGGCATCAATACTCTATAACTAACCATTATACCTTTCCTGTCTTTTCTTTTCAAGGTATGCTTGTATGTCTGCATAAGAAACAGAACCAGGATTTTGAACAATCATATCAGGATTTCCTGCAGGTTTTTCTTCGAGTTTTTTGAGTTCGTCGTTTTTCTTCTTTTCTTCATATTTTATTTCGGTTTCTTTTAGTATGTGTCCTAAATAGAAATCCATTCCTTTTTCCTTCACCATAGCAAAGTCGAAGTCGAATATAAACTCTTCAAAGTTGTCTCCGTAGTATACCGCCATCACCGGTTCCATTATGTAGTGGTCTGTGTAAAACCTTATACTACCAACACTACCTTGTCCGTATATTGTCGTGTTATAAGAGTTATTATAGAAAAAAGAGAACCTATCTTTATCGTTGTATTTTCTGGCTCCATTTTTCTCAACGGTTGGTATAAGTCCTAGACTAACTCTAAAATGTCTAGATGTTTTGATTTGTGTTATCAGTTGATAGTTTGTTACTATGTTTACTATTCCCATACGATATATATAAACAATTTTATTCTCTGATAAAAAAAAATCCGACATTTGTCGGATTTTTTTATTCTGTTTCTATCTCTAATTTTTCGTCTTCATCTCCGAACTTCTCATCAAGTTCGATTTTTAAATCAACCAAGAACTCCTCGTCGATGTCTTTTATTTTAGTGTTCTTTGTCATCTGACCAACTACTTCAAATGTGTCTAAATCATATTTTTTAAACTTTATGAAACAGTTTTCTATATCCTCAAAAGAGAAGTCTTTCGTAGGATCTTTTGCCATACCATCTTTCAAGTCTATCAAAAGAAGCATGTTATATGTCGCGTTGGAGTCACTAAACTTTATTGTAAGAGAGTCGTACATCTTGGAATATTTAGATATCTCGGAACTTTCTAACTGAACACCCAAATCTTTGAAAGTAAGTTTCTTTTCCTTTCCTTTGGATTTAGCTTTCATTATCGAATTATTACCTTCTTTTTCTTTCTCGTCTTCTAAATCTACTTGGTCTTCAAACATTTTTCCAATCTTCTTTTGAAGTTGTTTTAATGCGGTCTCTATATAAGATTCCGGGGTATCGTTGAATTCTTCGTTTATAAATTCTGTAAATTTTCTAATCTTCATAACATATATATTAAATTTTATTTTCCAAAATTGAATAAAAAGTTCAAAAAATCGCGATTAAGAGTAATACTTATCAATATATATATGAATGAATGAATATGGTAAACTTAGGCCTATGCCTATCGTATAATTAAAAATGATTCAATTCAAAAAAAAAATAAAACTATAATATATGAGTTTGTTGAACACAATCAAAAAGGAATTTGCACATTCTGACAAAGACATTACTATACAGGAGTATCTTGAACTTTGCAAAGAGGATCGCAAAATATACGCATCGCCTGCGGAAAGGATGCTTGATACAATCGGAGAGCCGACTATAGTTGATACTAAATTAGACGAAAGGCTTAGTAGAATCTACTCCAACAAGGTTATCAAAAGATATCCAGCTTTTAATGAGTTTTTCGGAATGGAAGATACTATTGAACAAATAGTTTCTTTCTTCAAACACGCTGCTCAAGGATTAGAAGAGAAAAAACAAATACTATACCTTTTAGGACCAGTAGGTGGAGGTAAGTCATCTTTAGCAGAAAGACTTAAACAACTTATGGAAAAAAGTACTGTTTATGTTCTTGTTGCAAACGGAGAGGTTTCTCCGGTGTGGGAAAGCCCACTTGGACTTTTTGCAAACTATAGAAAAGAATTAGAAGACGAATACGGAATCTCTAAAAGATACGTTCCTTCTTGTGCTTCTCCTTGGGCAACAAAAAGATTAGAAGAGTTTAAAGGTGATATTTCAAAGTTCAAAGTAAGAAAAATGAAAATGTCTATCGCTTCTCAAATCGGTATTGCGAAAACAGAACCAGGTGATGAAAACAACCAAGATATTTCTGCATTAGTAGGAAAAGTAGACATCAGAAAATTGGCTGAGTTCCCACAGAATGATGCAGATGCTTACAACTACTCTGGATCTCTTTGTCGTGCTAACCAAGGTATGATGGAATTCGTAGAGATGTTTAAAGCACCTATCAAAGTTCTACACCCTTTATTGACTGCAACACAAGAAGGAAACTTCAATGGTACTGAAAACCTACCAGCGATTCCTTTCCAAGGTATTATCTTAGCTCACTCTAATGAGTCTGAATGGGATGTTTTCTCTAATGATAAAAAGAATGAAGCTTTCTTAGACAGGGTTTACATCGTAAGAGTTCCTTATTGTTTAAGAGTAAACGAAGAAGTTGAAATCTACAAAAAACTTCTTAAAGGTTCTTCTTTATCTGAAGCACCTTGTGCTCCTAAAACTTTAGAGTTATTGGCACAATTCTCTGTAATGACAAGATTGAAAGTTCCAGAAAACTCTAACTTATATTCTAAAATGAGAATCTATGACGGTGAGAACTTAAAAGAGTCTGATCCTAAAGCAAAATCAATGCAAGAGTATAAAGACGATGCTGGTGTAACTGAAGGAATGAACGGAATCTCAACTCGTTTCGCATTCAAAGTTCTTTCTAAAGTGTTTAACCACGATTCTGAAGAATTAGCTGCGAATCCTGTACACCTTTTCTATGTTCTTGAGAACGAGATTGTTAAAGCACAAATGCCAAAAGAAACTGAAGATTTCTATCTAAACATATTAAAATCTAAGTTAAGTGGTAAATATGCTGAGTTTATTGGAGATGAGATTCAAAAAGCTTATGTTGATTCTTACCAAGAGTATGGTCAAAATTTATTCGAAAGATACATTACTTATGCCGACCACTGGTGTCAGGATAATGACTATAGAGATCCAGAAACAGGACAACAATTTGATAGAGTTGCTTTGAACGAAGAACTTGAAAAAATTGAAAAGCCAGCAGGTATTGCTAATCCAAAAGATTTTAGAAATGATTTAGTTCAGTTCTATTTAAGACACAAAGCTAAAAACGGAGAAGCACCTTCTTGGGATTCTTACGAGAAAATTAAGAATGTTATTGAGAAAAGAATATTCTCTAAAACAGAAGATTTGATTCCAGTTATTTCTTTCTCTGGTAAAGTTTCAAAAGACGAAGAGAAAAAACATTCTGAATTCATCAACAGAATGAAAGACAGAGGATATACCAACAAGCAAATCAAACTTTTGACTGACTGGTATCTAAGAGTTAGAAAGGCCAATTAGTATGATATTAAAAAAATATAGAAGACCGGGTATTGGTGGGGTTGAGTTAGATTCCATCAAGCACCTTCTTCGTATGATAAAAATTAAAAACCTGATAGATGTCAATAAATATAGTAGACCGAAGAAAAAACTCTAAGGGAAAATCTTCAGAAAACAGACAAAGATTACTCAAAAGAGTAGAAGACCAGATAAAGAAGGCATTACCTGACATCGTCAAGAACACCAATGTAAAAGATCTTACTTCTTCTAAAGATAGTATAAAAGTTCCTGTAAAAGGAATCGGTGAACCTCAATTCCACTACGACAAAGATAGTGGTGACAAAAAACATGTACACCCGGGAAACAAAGAGTACACGGAAGGTGACATTATAAAAAAACCTCAAGGAGGTGGACAAG
>JACCDX011863087.1_pt1 | contig 66561 bp, 58 predicted proteins | sample 7449681 | NCBI WGS metagenome assembly JACCDX01 (sample SAMN15323450, study PRJNA562643) | freshwater metagenome | isolation source: river surface water | place: USA:Blue River Watershed | collected 2017-08-18
GCGACACGGTGATGGGGCTGACCTTGGCCAAAGCGGCCACATCCGCCAGCGTGACGCGGCCTGTGGCGCGAGAACGGGTTTTGGTGGACTTCATTTGGCTCAGGGTTTTTGCTAGGTTGGGAACTGTATGGTTTGTTTATGATAGCGCTATCCAAGAGCGGGCGATGTGATGGTTATCACGGAGTTTGCTCTACTTTTTACCAAAACGGGATAGCGCTATCCAATCTATGAATGAATCTGAGTTGATGGGGCCTGTGGTCATCATGGGTGTGGCCGGTTGCGGCAAGTCCAGCTTTGCGGCAGCTTTGTCGCAGGCCTTGGGCTGGCAGTTGATAGAAGGAGATGAATTTCATCCGCCTGAAAACGTCAACAAAATGCGCGCAGGCATTCCACTGATCGACGATGACCGTGCCGGTTGGTTGGATGTGTTGGCCAACGAGCTGGTGCAACGTGGCCCGCATGCGGTGCTGACTTGTTCAGCCCTGAAAAAAGCCTACCGTGACCGTTTGCGCCAAAGCGTGCCCGCCTTGCGTTTTGTGCACCTGGACCTCACGCGTGAGCAATCCATCGCGCGCGTGACGCAACGACCCGGTCACTACTTTCAGCCCGCGTTGGTGGACAGCCAATTTGCGGCCTTAGAAAAACCAGTGAGCGAAGCGGGCGTATTGACAGTTGATGCCACGCAAAGTATTGAAACGATCCAAGCGAAGGTATGCGCTTGGTTACAAGAGAAGGAGTTGGTATGAGTTCGAATCAAACCACCTCACGCAGCCAATCCATTGCACAAATGCTGATGGCCGCGTGTTTGGGTGTCATGGCGGTGGCTGTTTTTTTCAACGTGGTGTTGCGCTACGGTTTTGGCAGCGGCATTGCGGCGAGTGAAGAGCTCTCACGTTTGTTGTTTGTGTGGATGGTGTTCATTGGCGCCACCGCAGCTTATCCAGCGGGTGAACACATGGCCTTCACCAGCTTCGTCGCCGGTTTACGCCATCATCCCAAAACACACCAAGCCTTGACGATTTTGATTCGTGCCTTGGTGATTGTGAGCTGCGTGATGTTGAGCCGTGGTGCTTGGCAGCAAGTGGAAGTGGGTTTGTCCAGCAACTCGGTGGTGTTGGGTTACCCCAATTGGTTGCTGCCATTGCCTGTGTTGTTGTCCTCATTGGCGATTGGTTTGATGGCACTCAAAGAATTGATTCAAAACAAAGCGATGGATTTTGACCACGGCGTGGACGTGGAGTGAACAGCATGACACCAGAAGCACAAGCATTTATTGTTTTCTCAGCGGGCATGTTGTTGCTCATGGGCATTGGTCTGAACATGGCGTTTGCCTTGGTTCTCACAGGCGCAGGCATGGCATGGACCCTCGACTTTTGGGACACCCAGTTGCTGGCCCAAAACTTGGTGGCGGGCGTGGACAGCTTTCCGTTGTTGGCTGTGCCATTTTTCATCTTGGCCGGTGAGTTGATGAACTCGGGCGGCATCAGCCGCCGCATCATCGACATGGCGCAAGCGTGGGTGGGTCACATCCGCGGTGGTTTGGGTTTTGTGGCGATTGGCGCTGCGGTGCTCATGGCCAGCATGAGCGGTTCTGCCTTGGCCGACACCGCCGCATTGGCCACGATTTTGTTGCCGATGATGAAACGTCAGGGCTACCCCATGCACACCTCGGCAGGCCTGATTGCTTCGGGCGGCATCATTGCCCCCATCATTCCGCCATCCATGCCGTTTGTGATTTATGGCGTGACCACCAACACCTCCATCTCCTCATTATTTTTGTCTGGCATCGTGCCTGGACTGATCATGGGCATTGGTTTGATCGTGGCGTGGAAACTTCAGCTGCGTGACATGGATTTGCCTCAAGGTGAAAAGCTGCCTTTGATTGAGCGTTTGCACGCCACACGCAAAGCCTTCTGGGCCATGCTCATGCCGCTCATCATCATTGGTGGCATGAAGACGGGTATTTTCACGCCCACTGAGGCAGCAGTAGTCGCCGCGTTTTACGCCTTGGTCGTCGCGTTGGTGATTCACCGCGAAATGAAGTTGATGGAGATTCACGAGGTCTTGGTGCGTGCGGCCAAAACCACAGCGGTGGTGATGTTCTTGTGCGCAGGCGCACAAGTGGCCAGCTACATGATCACCTTAGCTGATTTGCCCACGGTGCTCACCGGTTGGTTGGGCCCCTTGGTGGAAAGCCCCCGTGTGTTGATGGCGGTGATGATGGTCACGCTGGTGCTGATTGGCACGGCACTCGACCTCACGCCCACAATTTTGATTTTTGCGCCTGTGATGTTGCCCATCGCGGTGAAAGCTGGCATTGACCCCGTGTATTTCGGTTTGATGTTTGTGCTCAATGGCGCGATTGGTTTGATCACACCGCCTGTGGGCACTGTGCTCAATGTGGTGGCCGGTGTGGGGCGTTTGTCTATGCACCAAGTCATCAAAGGGGTGAACCCGTTTTTGGTGACTTACCTCATCATCTTGTCTGCGTTTGTTTTGTTCCCAGAAATCGTGACCGCCCCTGTGGCATGGATGCGATAAGTTTTAACCCAAGGAGACTTCCCATGACTTTTCTTCGTCGAACCCTGATTGCTGCCGCCACCCTCGCTGTGGCCAGCGCCTCGTTGTCTGCCTTTGCGCAAGACATCAAGCCACGCTTGATTCGTTTTGGCTACGGCTTGAACGAGCAAAGCAACCAAGGCCGTGCTGCCAAAGTGTTTGCAGAGCAAGTGGAAAAAGCCTCTGGCGGCAAGATGAAAGTGCGCGCCATCGGTGCTGCTGCATTGGGCCCAGACACACAAATGCAACAAGCCTTGATTGGCGGCGCACAAGAGATGATGGTGGGCTCCACCGCCACTTTGGTGGGCATCACCAAAGAGATGGCTTTGTGGGACACACCGTTCTTGTTCAACAACGTCAAAGAAGCCGATGCCGTGTTGGACGGCCCCATCGGTCAAAAGGTGATGGACAAGTTGCAAGACAAAGGCTTGGTGGGTTTGGCTTATTGGGAAAACGGTTTCCGTAACCTGACCAACAGCAAACGCCCTGTGACCAAGTTGGAAGACCTGAACGATGTCAAGCTGCGCGTGATGCAAAACAATGTGTACCTTGACAGCTTCAAGATCTTGGGCGCCAACGCCGTGCCCATGCCTTTCTCAGAGTTGTTCAGTGCCTTGGAAACCAAGACGGTTGACGGCCAAGAGAACCCCTACAACACCATCTTGTCGAGCAAGTTCTACGAAGTGCAAAAGTACTTGAGCGTGACCAACCACGTCTACAGCCCTTGGATCGTGACAGTGAGCAAAAAGTGGTGGGATGGTTTGAGCAAGACCGAACAAAAAATCTTGCTTGACGCCGCACGCGTGAGCCGCGACTTTGAACGCAAAGACACCCGTGACGAAGCCGCCAAAGCTTTGGGCGACTTGAAAGCCAAGGGCATGCAAGTCAACGAATTGTCAGTGGCTGAAGTCAACCGCATGCGCGACAAACTCACGCATGTGAACGCAGGCATCGCCACCAACGTGGGCATGGACCTGTGGAGTGACACACAGAAAGAGTTGATCCGTTTGCGCGGTAAGAAGTAATTTCTCACACGCTTTTCCGAAGGCTCCATGAAAAACGCCACCCTTGGGTGGCGTTTTCTTTTGTGCGTTGCGTGGGGTTAGCCGGTGTTGCGCAACCCCGCCGCAATGCCGTTGATCGAGATGTGAATGCCGCGTTGGGCTTTCTCATCACGGTCTTGCGGACGTTTGCCTTCGCGGTAGCGGCGAATCAACTCCACTTGCAAATGGTGCAGCGGGTCGATGTAGGGGAAGCGGTGACGCATCGAGCGCTCCAGCGCGGCGTTGTTCACCAAGCGTTGTTTGTCGCCCGTGATGCGCTTCAAAGCATCTGATGTGCGGTGCCATTCGGCTTCAATCAAAGCAAAAATCTTCTTGCGCAAACGGGTGTCGCTCACCAACTCAGCGTAGCGTGAGGCCAGCCCCAAATCGCTCTTGGACAACACCATATCGAGGTTAGACAAGAGAGAGCGAAAGAACGGCCATTGGCGTTGCATTTTTTGTAACAAGGCCAGCGCGTCTTTGGGTTTGAGCGTGGGGTGTTGGCGGATGAATTGGTCCACCGCCGCACCAAAGCCTAACCAACCGGGCAAGGTCAAACGGCATTGGCCCCAGCTGAAGCCCCATGGAATCGCACGCAAGTCTTCGATGCGCGGTTGTGCATTGCCACTCTTGGGGCGTGCCGCAGGGCGCGAGCCAATGTTGAGCTCTGCAATTTCGCGCAAGGGCGTGGAGGCAAAGAAGTAATCAGTGAAGCCCGGTGTCTCATATACCAAGCCACGGTAAGCAGCCATGCTGGCGTTAGAGAGCCATTGCGCCGCATCCAAAAACGCTGGCGGCGCAGGCTTGGTGGTTTGCAGCATCGTGGCTTCTAAAGTAGCAGCCACAAGCGTTTCTAAATTGCGTCGGCCAATTTCGGGATTGGCGTATTTAGAGCCAATCACTTCGCCTTGTTCGGTGAGGCGAATTTGCCCGCGCACCGTGCCCGGTGGTTGCGCCAAAATCGCTTGGTAGCTCGGGCCACCGCCACGACCCACGGTGCCGCCACGGCCGTGGAACATGCGCAGCGTGATGTCGTGTCGCTTGAACAAACCATCAAACAAAGTGACCAAAGCAATCTCGGCGCGGTACAGCTCCCAGTTGCTGGTGAAGATACCACCGTCTTTGTTGCTGTCGGAGTAGCCCAACATGATGTCTTGCTCGCCACCGCTACGTTTGACCAATTGCGCCACCCCATCGATGGCATAAAAACCACCCATGATGTCTGCAGCGCAGCGCAGGTCTTCGATGGTTTCAAACAAAGGCACCACAATCAAATCACAGGTGGATGTTTTGTTGCCTAAGGTCCCACGCATGAGGCCCGTTTCTTTTTGCAGCAGCAACACTTCGAGCAAATCGCTCACGGTTTCGGTGTGGCTGATGATGTAGTGGCGAATGGCGTCTTTGCCAAAGGTCTCCAACATTTCGCGTGCGGTTTCAAAAATTGCCAGCTCTTTGAGCGCGAGTTCTGAGTAGTTGGCGCCCATCACACCCAGGGGGCGAGCATCGTGCAGCAACTTGTTGAGTGTGTCGATGCGTTGTTGCTCATTGAGTTTGGCGTAGTGTTTTTCCACGCCTGCCGTGGCCAGCAACTCGGCCACCACCAACTCGTGTTGGTCTGAGCTTTGGCGCAAGTCCACGGTGGCCAAGTGAAAACCAAAAACGTCCACCGCACGCATCAGCGGTGTGAGGCGTTGTGCCATCAAGGCGCTGCCATGTTGGTGGTGGAGGGAGTCCGCAATCACGCGCAAATCGGCCAACAACTCTTGCGCTGACAGATAAGCGTTTTGTGGCGCTACCGCATGGCGGGCGGCGTCACCGCCGGTGAGGTCTTTCAGTGTGGCGGCTAAGCGCGCGTACATGCCGGTGAGGGCGCGACGGTACGGTTCGTCTTGGCGGTGGGCGTTGGTGTCGGGTGAGCGGTCTGCCAAGGCATGCATCTCGGGCGTGACATCGACCAGCATGGCCGACATGGACAACTCGCCGCCTAAGACATGCAGCTCGGTCAGGTAGTGGCGCAAAGCTACTTCACATTGACGGCGCAGGGCAAAGCGCAATGTGTCGGCATTGACGTTGGGATTGCCATCGCGGTCGCCGCCAATCCATTGGCCCATGCGCAAAAAGCTGTGCACATGTGCTTGGCCTAACTCGGCTTCGAGGTCGGCATAGAGCTTTGGAATTTCGCTCAGGAATGTGGATTCGTAATAGCTCAGCGCGTTTTCAATTTCATCCGACACCGTGAGCTTGGTGAAGCGCAACAAGCGCGTTTGCCACAGCTGCAACACGCGTGCGCGAATTTGCATTTCATTCGCGGTGAGTTCGCGTGCGGCCAATGCGTCAGGCGCCTTGGCCGAGGCGTGCCGGGCAGAGCGAGATTTGATGTCGTCACGCAACCCTAAGAGTTGCGCAATGCCACGCTCGGCATCCAAGATGCTTTTGCGTTGCACTTCGGTGGGGTGGGCAGTCAGCACGGGTGATACATGGCTGTGCGCCAATGTCTGCACGATGCTTTTGGGCGCAATGCCTGCGGCCTTGAGGCGACTCAGTGCCATGTGCAAGCTGCCTTCTTGCGTATCGCCCGCACGTTCGTGAATCGCACGGCGGCGAATGTGGTGGCGGTCCTCGGCCAAGTTAGCCAGGTGACTGAAATAGGTGAACGCACGAATCACGCTGACCGTGGCTTCTGCGCTGAGCGAGGCCAAGAGTTTTTTCAATGATTTGTCAGCATTGGCATCGGCGTCGCGGCGAAATGCCACCGAGAGCTTGCGCACTTGTTCGACCAGCTCATAGGCTTCTTTGCCTTCTTGTTCGCGAATCACATCGCCCAAGATACGGCCTAACAGGCGAATGTCTTCAACCAAGGGACGTTCGTTTTCTTTGGCTTGCTGTGTAGCTCTGGCCGCTGCAGTGGGTTTGGGTTTGGCTGAAGTTTTGTCAGTCATGGGGTGCTCGTTTTGTGAAATGTGAATTCTTTGCTGGCTTGTTTTTTGTGCTGTGCGCGCTTGGCTTCAGGGGAATGCGCAGGTTCCTCATGCTGGAGTAGCAGAAATCGTCACCTGCGCATTCCCCTGCAGCCAAGCTGCGAAGTCGCGCATAAGTGAAGAAACTACTGCCATTGCGTCAACGACAAAGCCTGCGACGCACCCTGCAGTGCCGGCGACACAGGGCTGTGAATCACCCACGTCGGTACCTCTTGCAAATACTTTTTGAACCGACCTTTGGCCTCAAAACGTTTGCGAAATGGTGATGCGTCAAAACGCTCACCTAAGCGCGGCACGATGCCGCCGCCAATGTAAATGCCACCACGTGCACCCAGTGTCAAAGCCAAGTCACCCGCGACCGAACCTAAAAAACCGCAGAACATATCCAGCGCTTCGTTGGCTGTGGAGGCCGCTACTTCTTGTGCGCGTTCAATCACTTCGGCAGGTGTTGTGATCTCTCGGCCTTGTCCGTCTTTCAAATCACACAGCGCGTGATACAGATCGACCAAGCCCGCACCCGAAATCACGCGCTCGGCAGACACATGGCCATAGCGTTTTTGCAGTTGTTGAATGGCGGCAAATTCGTGTTCGGTGGTTGCGGTCAAACTCACGTGGCCGCCTTCGCCTGCGATGGGCATCCACTTGTTTTGATAGCCCACCGGAAATAAGCCCGACACGCCCAAGCCTGTGCCAGGCCCAATCAACCCAATGGCAGCATCAGGTGCCGCGGTGCCGCTACCGACTTGGCGCTTATGCGTCTCAGGTAACAGCGTGAGCGACAACGCAAGTGCAGTGAAATCGTTGAGCAACAGAAAACGCGACACACCCAAACCTTCACGCAAGGCGTTGACTGAAAATTTCCAGTGGTGGTTGGTCATGGCCACTTGGTCGCCAGTGACGGGGTTGGCAATGCCAAATGCCGCGCAGGGTGGGGTGCTTAAGCCTTGTGCGCTCAAATAGGTTTGAGCAGCCGCCAACAACGATTCGTGTTCGGCACAGGGCAATACTTGTACGTGAGTGATGGGCGAATCTTCAGAAGCTTGCCAACCAAAGCGGGCATTGGTGCCACCGATGTCGCCGAGCAAACGTGGATACGCCTGCGCGTGGGCCACTGCGGGGTTGCGTGACTCAAACATGCATCAGGCTTTCAGACGAGCTGCTTCGGCGGCTTCGATGTCCTTGGCCATTTTTTTGCCTAACTCCACGCCCCATTGGTCGTACGCGTGGATGCCCCAGATGGCAGCTTGGCAGAACACTTTGTGTTCGTACAAGGCCATGAGCGCGCCCATGCTGCGTGGTGTGAGCGCGTCTACCCAAATGGTGGTGCTGGGCACGTTGCCGGGATAGCTCCGGTGTGGGGCCAAGCGTTGTATTTCGGCCTCGTCCATGCCGCTGTCACGCAGCTCACGCATGGTTTCTTCAGGGGTGCGGCCAATGGCCAAAGCTTGCGCTTGCGCTTGCATGTTGAGCAAGACCACGCGGTGATGTTCAGCAGCAAAGGGCAGTGGGCTGCGTTCGGTGCGCAAACCAATGAAGTCCATCGGCACCAAGTGCTTGCCTTGGTGAATGAGTTGGAAGTAAGCGTGTTGCCCGTCGATGCCTAAGCCTCCCCACAACACGGGCGCAGTGGCTACTTCAACGGGGCTGCCATCGACGTGTGTGCCTTTGCCGTTGGACTCCATGTCCATTTGTTGCAAGAACGAGGCGAACTTGCCCAAGGGCGAAGCATAGGGCGCAATGTTGTGTGTGGTGGCGCCTAAGAAGTTGCGGTTCCAAATGCCAAACAAGGCCATGAGCAACGGCAAATTCTGGTCAGACGGTGCGGTCATGAAATGCTCGTCCATCGCACGTGCGCCTAACAGCATGTCTTGAAAGGCAAACGCGCCTATGGAAATGGCCAAAGGCAAACCAATGGCCGACCACACCGAGTAGCGGCCACCGACCCAATCCCAAAAACCAAACGTGTGTTCAGGGGTGAAGCCTTGCGCGGCAGAAATGTGTGGGTTGGCTGTCACCGCAATCAAGTGCTTGCCCAGTTGGTCTTCCGGACAGCCACCGTCGGTCAACCATCGCTTGGCAGATGCAGCCAAGGTCATGGTTTCTTGTGTGGTGAAGGTTTTACTTTGCACCACAAATGCGGTGCGCGCGGGGTTGAGGTAAGCCAGTGCGGTGTAGAGGCTCCAAGCATCCACGTTGGACACGTAGTGCACACGCACTTTGTTTTTGAAACTGTCGCGCGTCAAGTGGCTGAGCGCTTCGGTGGTCATGCGTGGCCCCAAGTCTGAGCCTCCAATGCCAAGGTTGACCACATCGGTGATGGACTCGCCGCCAAAGCCTTTCATGTAGCCTTCGCGCACTTTCTCGGCAAAGGTACACACGCGATGCAACTCATTGGCGACTTGTTTAGAAATTTCATGACCCCAAGGCGGGTTGGGTACATGGCTGCCACGCAAGGCCACATGCAACACAGCGCGTTGTTCGGTGGCGTTGATGGGTTCGCCTTTGAACATCGCTTGTGCTTGTGGCATGACTTGCGATTCGTCCGCCAAAGCCAAGAGCTGTTGCATCACCTCGCGTGTGACGCGTTGGCGCTCGTAGTCGATGCTGATGCCAGCGCCACTGGCGTGCAAGGCGGCATTGCGGTCGGCGCTTTTGAGGAGCTCGCGCAAATGCGGTTGAGGACCTTGGGCCAAGGCTTGCAGGGCTTGCCAAGCTTGGCGTTTGTGTGGGGGGACGAATGCGGTCATATTTAGATTTTCGTCAAATTTATTGGGTTTATCGGGTCGAATCGAATGAAACTTTTGATGGGGTGATTGAATTAACTTAAACCTTGGCCGCGTCTGTGGCCTCACGCGCTAAGCGCGTGATTTCGGCCCAATCACCACGTTCCACCACATCCACCGGCGTGAGCCATGAGCCACCGACCATGGCCACATTGGGTTGCTTCAAGAACTCACCGATGTTGGCCAACGACACACCACCCGTGGGACAAAACCGCATATCGCCCAAGGGCCCACCCAAGGCTTTGAGCATGGCCAAGCCACCGGCTTGTGCGGCCGGAAAGAGTTTGACCAAACCAAAACCATAGTCGCGTGCAGCCATCACTTCACCGGGCGTCATCACGCCGGGCATGAAAGGCAGCTTGCATGTCATAGCGGCTTGCACGAGGGCATCGGTCATGCCGGGCGATAGCGCAAAGCTGGCCCCTGCGGCTTGCACGCGGGCCATTTCTTCGGCGCGTGTGACGGTGCCTGCACCCACGTGCATTTGCGGCACGTGTTTGGCGACTTGTTCAATCGCGGGCAAACCTGCGGCATGGCGTAAGGTGATTTCCATTACATCCACGCCGCCTTCGAGCAGCGCATGGGCCATGGGCACGGCTTGATCTGGGTGGGTGATGACGATGACAGGCACCACGCGAGAGGTGAACGCAGGACGGGTGAAAGCGGGGTTGTGTGAAGTCATGTGAGGTCTCTTCAAATGAAGCTCATGCGATGTGGCTGAGTAAAGGAGAAGCACCTTCTTCGGCCAATGCTGCGTTGGCGCGGAACAAGGCAAAGATGTCACGGCCTATGCCGTGTTGGTTGCCAGACAAATCAGGGGTGGGGGCGGTGCGTGCGGCAAGTTCGGCATCGCTCACCTCAAGCTGCAACGTTTGTGTGTCGCAGTCGAGCGCAATCATGTCGCCACTCTGCACTTTGCCAATCAAACCGCCGTTCACAGATTCGGGGCTGAGGTGAATCGCTGCGGGCACTTTGCCCGATGCACCCGACATGCGGCCATCGGTGACCAAAGCCACTTTGAAGCCTTTGTCTTGCAACACGCCCAACACGGGCGTGAGGCGGTGCAACTCGGGCATGCCGTTGGCTTGTGGGCCTTGGTTGCGCACCACAGCCACAAAGTCACGTTCGAGTTGGCCTGCTTTGAACAACTCGTTGAGTTGCTTTTGGTCGGTCAACACAATCGCGGGGGCACGCACTTGGCGGTGCTCAGGCTTCACAGCAGAGACTTTCACCACGGCTCGCCCCAAGTTGCCTTGCAACAAACGCAAGCCACCATCAGCGCTGAAGGGGTTGGTTACAGAACGCAACACGGCTTCGTCTGCTGACTGAGTGGGCACATCACGCCAATCGAGTTGGCCATTGAGCGCGGGGTTGAGCCAAGGCTCAACGGTGTAACGATGCAGGCCTTGACCCATGATGGTGTGCACATCGTTGTGCAACAAACCTGCGCTGAGCAACTGGGCAATAAGGTAGCCCATGCCGCCTGCAGCTTGGAAGTGGTTCACGTCAGCGCTTCCGTTGGGGTAGACACGTGCGAGCAAAGGCACGCACGCTGAGAGATCCGCGAAATCGTCCCAGTTCACAAGAATGCCTGCCGCACGTGCCATGGCCACGATATGCAGCGTGTGGTTGGTCGAGCCGCCGGTGGCCAACAAACCCACGATGCCGTTGACGATGACCTTGGCGTTGATTTGGTAGCCCACACCTGTGTCTTTGTCTTGCGACAAAGCCACGGCACGCTTGACGGCATCAACAGTCAGGGCTTCACGCAAGGGTGTACCTGGGTTCACAAACGATGAACCGGGCAAGTGCAGGCCCATGATTTCCATGAGCATTTGGTTGGAGTTGGCCGTGCCGTAAAACGTGCAGGTGCCAGCGCCATGGTAAGCGGCTTGCTCGGCTTCTAGCAATACCTCGCGGCTGACCAAGCCTTGTGCGTATTGCTGACGTACCTTGGCTTTGTCGTCGTTGGACAAACCCGACGTCATCGGGCCTGCGGGCACAAACACCGCAGGCAAATGACCAAACTGCAACGCGCCGATGAACAGGCCAGGCACGATCTTGTCACACACGCCCAAGAACAACGCCGCATCAAACACGTTGTGCGATAAACCCACGGCCGTGGCCAAGGCAATCACATCGCGCGAGAACAGCGACAGCTCCATGCCGTCTTCGCCTTGCGTCACGCCATCGCACATCGCGGGAACGCCGCCTGCCACTTGGGCTGTGGCTCCTGCGGCACGTGCGGCCGCGCGAATTTTTTCTGGGTAGTGCTCATACGGCTGATGGGCCGAGAGCATGTCGTTGTACGCCGTGATGATGCCCACATTAGGCTGACGCTCTTGGCGCAACACCAGTTTGTCGTTGGCAGGCATGGCCGCATAAGCGTGCGCGGCATTGGCGCAGCCCATGCCACCGCGATAGGGGCCGGGCTTTTTGGCTCTGGTCAGCACGTCTAAATAGGCTTGGCGTGTTTTGGCGCTGCGTTGTTCAATGCGGGCGGTCACGGCGGCGAGGGTGGCGTGTAAAGAGGCAGTCATAAAAACTTTCAGTTGGCAAGCCAAAGCGCCACAGGCGTTTGGGTTTGTTGCAACACACATGAAATCGGTAGTGCAGGTGTGGCTTTCTTCCACGCTTGCTGCAAGGTATTGAGTTTGTCGGAGCCCGAGAGCGGTAACACGATGTGTCGTGCAGACAGAATTTGGGCCAAGGTTTGCGTGATGCGCGCATAGGGTGCATTGGCAGGGGGATGAGTCAATTGAATGGCCACGCAGGTTTGGGTGTTGCGCAGGTCCAGTGCATCCGTCAAATTGGGAGCATCCGGAAACAATGACGCCGTGTGACCATCTGCGCCCATGCCCAACACCAGCACATCAGCGATGCCTGCAGCGGTCAGTGCAAGGTTGGCTGCTTTGGCAAGCGTGGCAGGTGTATCCAAAGGCGCTGCCGTGCTGGCCACCATGAACACCAACTGCGCTTTGGCGGCGAGGTCTTGCAGCAAATGGGTTTGCACCAACAGCGCATTGCTGTCGGGGTGAGTGCGGGGCACGCAGCGCTCGTCCACCAAGGTGATCCGCACGCGCGACCAATTGATGTCAATCACACGCAGGGCTTCAAACAAAGCCACGGGTGATTTACCGCCTGACACACTGAGCACGGCAAAGCCACGTGCTTGAATGGCTGCGGCTAAACGCTGTGCGATGTCTTGTGCCAAGCGCACATTCAACTCGGCTGGGTTGACGGTGTGAACCGTCAAGGTGCCGCGTGATTCAGGATGCCATGCGGAGGTCATCAGGCTTCCTCAAACCACGACAGTTCTTCGCGTGCCATCAGGGCTGATGATGCCGCAGGTCCCCAGCTGCCAGCAGAGTAGGCGCGCGGTTTGTCGTCCAACTCGGCCCAGCCATTGATGATGGGCTCGACCCAAATCCACGCGGCTTCCAATTCGTCGCGGCGCATGAAGTGGGTGAGGCGGCCTTTGATGACGTCCATCAATAAGCGCTCATACGCTTCGGCGCGGCGCTTGTCTGACGACTGTTGCAAATCGAGGCCGAGCTTGACCGGATGCAAATTCATGCCCGTACCTGGCTCTTTGACCATCATCTCCAGTTGAATCGATTCTTCAGGTTGCAAAGTGATGATGAGTCGGTTGGGCTCCTGCTGTGCGGTGGCGCCGAAGATAGAAAACGGCTGGTCCGCAAACTCAATAATGATTTGCGATTCGCGGCGTTGCATGCGTTTGCCCGTGCGCAAGAAGAACGGCACATTGGCCCAGCGCGCGTTGTTGATCTGCGCGCGCAAGGCCACGAAGGTCTCGGTGCGGCTGCTGGCGGGCACGTTGTCTTCTTCTAAGTAGCCTTTGACGGCAGCGCCTTCAGAGGCACCGGCGGTGTATTGGCCGCGCACGGTGTCGCGTTTGATATCAGCCAAATCCATCTTGCGCAGCGAGCGCAACACTTTGAGCTTTTCATCACGCACATCGTCTGCGCCCAAGGAAATGGGCGGCTCCATCGCCACGATGCACAGAAGCTGCAACAAGTGGTTTTGCACCATGTCGCGCATGGCGCCTGCGCCATCATAAAAACCTGCACGACTGCCCACACCCACGCTTTCAGCCACGGTGATTTGCACGCTCTTGATGTAAGGCGCGCGCCACAGGGGCTCAAAAATGGCGTTGCCAAAACGCAGCACCATCAGGTTTTGCACCGTCTCTTTGCCGAGGTAATGGTCGATGCGGTAAATCTGTTGTTCATCAAAGTAACGGGCCACTTGACTGTTGATGTCGCGAGCAGAGGCGAGGTCGGTGCCCAGTGGTTTTTCAAGCACCACGCGAGACTGCGCATCCACCAAGCCTGCGCCAGACAAGTGCGCGCAAATTTGTGTGAACAAGCTCGGCGCTGTGGCCAAGTAATACACGCGCAGCGCGGGCGTGCCGCACAAGTCCTTGAGCTTTTGGAAGTCGTTGGCGTTGGTGACATCCATGCTCACGTAGACCAAGCGGTTCAAAAAGCTTTGCCAATCGTCTGAGGTGAAGGCGTCTTTTTCGATGAAGGCGGGCGAGTTTTTGTCGATGAAATCCAAATACTCTTGGCGCGTCCAGTCTTGGCGGCCCACAGCAATGATGCGTGCCGATGCATCGAGCTTGTCATGCAAATGCGCCATGTAGAGCGCAGGCAAGAGTTTGCGAAACGACAAGTCGCCAGCGCCGCCAAAAATCACGATGTCCAGCGTGCCCGCTGGTGGGTTGGGGTGTGTCATGAGTAACGTTTGTTAAGAAGGTTTTGTTTCATGTTGCGCAGCAAAGGTTGCAACTGTGTGCTGCCAATGCGCAGTGCCACGGTGGTGGCCAACACGTCGACGATCATCAGGTGCAGCAAGCGCGACACCATGGGGCTGAATTTCTCATAGCTTTCGGGATGGTCTGCTGCGAGGTGAATTTTTCCGGCGTTGGCCAGGGGGGACCCTGAGGCGGTGACCACCACGGTGGTGGCACCGTTCTTTTTGGCAATCTCGCATGAGTCCAGTAAATCGCGTGTGCGGCCAGAGTTAGAGAACACCACCAAGCAGTCGCCAGGGCCGAGCAATGAGGCGCTCATGATTTGCAAGTGACCGTCGCTGTGCGAGATGGTATGAAAGCCGAGTCGGAAAAATTTGTGCTGTGCGTCTTGCGCCACGATGCCTGAGTTGCCCACACCAAAAAACTCAAGGCGTTTGCCTTTTTTGTGGGTGAGGGCGATGGCTTCGGCTGCTTTGTCGATGGCGGCAGACGAAGCGTCGTTGCGGTATTTCAAAAATGCAGTGACGGTGTTGTCAATGACCTTGACCAACACATCGTTGCTGTTGTCTTGTGCGCCCACGTTGCGGTGGATGAAGGGCACGCCTTCGCTCAGGCTGCCTGCGAGCTTGAGTTTGAAATCACTCAAACCTTCATAACCCATGCTGCGGCAAAAGCGCACCACGGTGGGTTTGCTCACGCCTGCACGTTCAGCCAGTTCGGTGACGGGCAGGGTCGAGAAAGTGCGCGGGTCAGAGAGAAGAAGCTTGCCCACGCGCTGTTCGGCGGGGGCTAAGGACGAGAGGGTCGATTTGATACGTTCCAACATGAACGTAAATGTAACTTAGTTTCATGTTTTTAGTCAACTTAGTTACAGCTAATTTTTCTGGATGATTACCCGAGTTCGTCTTGCTTCAAAAAGATGTCTTTATCGGGAAAGAATTGGGCATGCAAAGGCAGCAGTGCACCACCCAAAGCGCGGGCATGGCTGCCCACACGACCCGCCAAAATTTTGGGTTGATGAATGCCATCAAAACTGAATTGCGCCAAGCTGGCTTCGGTTTGTTGGATGAGGGCTTGCAAGAGTTTGGAGTTGAGCGAACCATCCATGATGATGGCGTCCAAATCCAGCAAGGCAGCGGCACTGGTGGCGCTCATGGCCAAGGCTTTGGCCGCTTGCGAGAGCCAGGGCTGTGTGAATGCGCTGAACTCGGGGCTCATGATCGCGTCTTGCTGCACCTGTAGTGGGTCGTGGCCAGCGGCCATCAAGGCTTGTTCCAGTTGCCACCCCGAGGCGAGTTGCAGCAACTGTGCGGGTGTGTTGGCATTGGCGCGCGTGCCCAAAGGTGGCAGGCCAATCGGCATGGAGCCAATCGCACCTGCGTTGCCGCGTGGGCCGTTGACGATGTGCCCATCCATGACCAAACCGCCGCCCACAAATGTGCCTACGTAGACATACAAAAAGTTGGGCACATCACGGCCCAAGCCTTGCACCAACTCAGCCACGCAAGCAGCTGTGGTGTCTTTGGCAAATTCAATGGGCAGGGACGACGTGGCTTGCACTTCTTGCACCAAGTCGATGTGTTCCCAATCCATCATGGCTTTTTGAGCTTTCTTGCCCATCAAGTCGCCCCATTGGTGCATGGCCAGTGGCGCACTCAGACCAATGCCTACGGCGCGTTTCCAAGCTTCGGTACCCATGCGTTTTTGCATGAGCTTCAAGCCTTCTTTGATTTTGGGCAGCACCTCGGTGGGCGAGGGATAGGGATAGGTGTGTTGCCACTGGTGGCGCATTTGGCCCAAGAAATCTGTCACCACCACCTCAAGGCTGCGGCGGCCCACTTGCAGGCCAATGCTGTAGGCACCATCTGGGTTGATGGCCAGTGGCACCGAGGGTTGGCCAATCTTGCCGCGAATGCGGTCTTGCTTGATGAGTAAACCATCTTCCAGCAAACGGTTGACGATGATGGAAACGGTTTGTGATGACAGCTGCGTGAGGCGTGCCAAATCGGCTTTGGGAATGGCACCTTCGTGGCGAATGGCGCGTAGCACCGTTCGCTCGTTGAATTGACGCATGCCGGTGTGGTTAGACCCACGCATTGTTTTCATAAAAGAATCACACCTTTGCAGAACATGGCATTGCCGTAGGCCGTGCCTTCGCCAGTTTGCACAATCAAACTGGCGTCTTTGATTTTCTCGTAGAACGCATAGCGCTCCACAGCCTCGACTTGATTCGAGGCAAAGCCTGCTTTGTTGATCAAATCAATCACCGCTTGTTGGGCCTCGGTACGATGGTCGGCATCGCTGTGGGACACATGCATGAGGGCTGCTGGTTGTGCCACATCGGTGGCGAGTGGGAACACCGACAGCACAGCGTCGCTCACGCGTTTTAGGCTGAGGCCGGGGAGGCGAACCACGGGTTTGCCGTGGGCCAAATAATCTGCGGTGAAGTTGGCATCCACAACGGCAACCCATTCGCCATGGCCCATGGCACACAAGTGCATGAGCAACTCGGGGGTGAGGATGGGGTCAATTCCTTTGAGCACGTATCTGTCCTTAATTCATCAATATTGTCAGGCCTTAGAGGATGCCAAATTTTTGGCAACTCATGTTTCAGGGTATGTACTAACTAAATTAACTTGATTTAGTAAGTCGAGTTATCTTACATTTAAGTCACGGCGCAAAAGTGCGTCGGCGATGATGACTAACAACGTGGAGACCTTGATGAAATTGAACACACCTAAATTGATGTTGACAGCTTTGGCATTGGCAGCCAGCAGCGCTTATGCCGCTGAACCTGTGATCGGCTTGATCACCAAAACCGAGACGAACCCCTTCTTTGTGAAGATGAAAGAGGGCGCGCAAGCCGAAGCCACCAAACTTGGTGCCAAGGTGATGTCTGCCGCAGGCAAGACTGACGGCGACAATGCAGGTCAAGTCACAGCCATGGAAAACATGATTGCGGCCGGTGCCAAAACCATTTTGATCACGCCCAGCGATTCCAAAGCCATCGTGCCTGCCATCAAGAAAGCGCAAGCACAAGGCGTGATGGTCATCGCCTTAGACAGCCCAACAGAACCTGCCAACGCGACTGATGCACTCTTTGCAACAGACAACTACAAAGCGGGTGTCTTCATTGGTCAATATGCCAAAGCTGCGTTGAACGGGAAGAAGCCTGTCATTGCGACCCTCGATTTGTTCCCAGGCCACCCTGTGGGCGCACAGCGCCACAACGGTTTCTTGCAAGGCTACGGCTTGACCTCACTCGACGCCAAGAGCAACGAATTGGCCAAACCTGCGGAAGTGGTGTGTATGGCAGACAGCTTTGGTGACCGCGCCAAGGGCCAAACCGGCATGGAAAACTGCTTGCAAAAGAACCCCAACATCAACGTGGTCTACACCATCAATGAACCTGCAGCTGCTGGTGCTTACAACGCACTCAAGGCCGCAGGCAAAGAGAAAGACGTGTTGATCGTGTCTGTGGATGGTGGCTGCGCGGGCATCAAAGACGTGGGGGCTGGCGTGATTGCGGCCACCTCGCAACAATACCCCTTGCGCATGGCCGCCATGGGTGTGGCTGCAGGCGTGGAATACGCCAAGACCGGTAAAAAAGTCAGTGGCTATACCGACACCGGTGTGACACTGATTGCGGCTAAGGCCATGAAGGGTGTGGACAGCAAAGACGTGAAAACTGGTACAGACCTGTGCTGGGGTAACAAGTAAAGCGTGATCAAGCGCTTGAGTGAGGGGGCCGTGTGGCCTCCTCCGATTTCAAAGAGAAAAGTCACTGTATGAATTCCTTCAAAGACAAGCTCCCGTCCATAGGCACCTTGGGGCCGCTGATTGCGCTGGTGTTGGCCTGCATGTTTTTTGCCAGCCAAAGCGACCGGTTTTTGAGCACCCAAAATTTCTCGCTCATCTTGGCGCAAGTCATGGTAGTGGGTGTGATTGCCATTGGCCAAACCCTCATCATCTTGACTGCAGGGATTGACTTGTCGTGTGGCATGGTCATGGCGCTGGGCGGCATTGTGATGACTAAGTTTGCAGCGGACTATGGCCTTTCGACGCCTGTCGCAATGGCGTGTGGTTTGGCGGTGACGACCTTGTTTGGTTGCCTTAATGGTGTGTTGGTGACGCGCATCAAATTGCCCCCTTTTATTGTGACTTTGGGCACCTTGAACATTGCCTTTGCCATCACGCAGCTTTACTCTGGTTCTCAAACCGTGACCGATATTCCTGCGGGTATGAACTGGTTGGGCAGCACCTTCACATTCGGTGGAGCCACTGTGAGCTACGGCGTGGTGGTGATGCTGGGCTTGTATATATTCACTTGGTTTGCGTTGCGTGAAACCGCCGCAGGCCGACATGTGTACGCCGTGGGTAACAGCCCAGAGGCGACACGTTTGACGGGCATTCCCACCGAAAAAGTGTTGTTGTGGGTGTATGTGTTGGCAGGGCTGTGCTATGGGTTGGCAGCCATGTTGGGGGTGGCGCGCACAGGCGCGGGTGACCCCAATGCAGGACAAACCGAAAACTTAGACGCCATCACTGCTGTGGTGTTGGGTGGCACCAGTTTGTTTGGTGGCCGTGGTGTGGTGCTGGGTACGTTGGTGGGCGCGTTGATTGTGGGCGTGTTTCGCAATGGCCTCACGCTCATGGGCGTGTCGTCGGTTTATCAAATTTTGGTCACAGGTATTTTGGTGATCTTGGCTGTGGCCACAGATCAACTCTCACGCAAGGGAGCACGCTAATCATGAGCGGCACACAACACAACATCGTCATGGCGGCCAAAGGCCTCGTGAAACGCTACGGTCAAGTGACCGCGTTGGACGGCGCGGACTTTGAGCTGCGCGCAGGCGAAATCTTGGCGGTCATTGGCGACAACGGCGCTGGCAAGTCGTCACTCATCAAGTGTTTGTCAGGCGCTACGATGCCTGATGAAGGCATGATTTCTTTGGATGGCAACCCCATCCATTTCAAATCGCCCATCGATGCACGTCGCGCGGGCATTGAAACTGTCTACCAAGATTTGGCGGTTGCGCCTGCGATGAGCATTGCTGAGAATTTGTTTTTAGGCCGCGAAATTCGCCGTCCCGGCTTTGCCGGCCATGTGCTGCGCATGCTCGACAAAAAGAAAATGCTGCAAGAGAGCATTGAACGCATGAACGACTTGAAAGTGGGCATCCGTTCGATGACGCAAGCGGTTGAAACCTTGTCGGGAGGCCAACGTCAATGCGTGGCCGTGTCACGCGCCGCCGCGTTTGCGCAGCATGTGGTCATCATGGATGAACCCACAGCCGCGTTGGGTGTGAAAGAAGGCAATATGGTGCTTGAGCTGATTCGCCGTGTGCGCGACAAAGGCCTGCCCGTTGTGCTGATTTCGCACAATATGCCTCATGTGTTTGAAATTGCAGATCGCATTCACGTGGCCCGTTTGGGCAAACGCGCAGCGGTGTTGAATCCGAAAAACATCAGCATGAGTGACACCGTGGCTGTGATGACGGGCGCGATGAAGCCCGAAGACATTCCAGCGGAGTGTTTGGCTTGAGCGCAACATCACACACGCCAGTTTGGGTACTGGGTGAAGCCTTGATGGACTGCATGGCGCAGCCCGATGGCTCGCTGGTGCCGCACTTGGGTGGCAGCCCTTACAACTTGGCCTGCGCCACGGCGCTGCAAGGCGCGTCGGTGGGTTTCATTGCGCCGTTGTCGGCGGATGCATTTGGCCAAGCCTTGCTCGATCATTTGCAAGCCAACCACGCACGCAGCTTGTTGCCGCGCTCCGCCTTGCCCACATCGTTGGCCGTGGTGCAAGTGCATGAGGGGCAACCCAGTTACGGTTTTTACCGTGAAGGCGTGGCTGACCGTGACTACCAAGTGGCTGATGTGGTGGCTTTGTTGGAGGCATCACCACCTGGCGTGTTGCACACGGGCTCGCTCATGGCCATGCCACCCGAGCACCACAAGGTCTTGCAAATCGTTGCTGCTGCCAAGCGTTTGGGTTGGACCATCAGCATCGATGTGAACCTACGCCCACGCGTGGCCCATGATGTGCCCGCGTACTTGCAAGCCGTGCGTGAAGTGGCTGCCCTTGCCGATTGGCTCAAAGCCAGTGACGAAGATTTAGAACTGCTGGGTTTTGCAAAGGTGTCGTTGGCCAATGCCCCCAGCTTGGCCGCGCATTGGATGGCTCAAGGTTGCTCGCGTGTGGCGTTGACCTTTGGTGCGCAAGGCGCTTATTTGCAAGTGGGTGATGCACATGCACAAGGCGCAGCTCCCGTGGTGGATGTGAAAGACACCGTGGGTGCAGGCGACACGTTCTGGGGCAACTGCTTGGCAGATTGGGTACAGCACGACACCTTGAACAATCAAAGCCTTGCCATGCAACGTGTGCCTCAAACCTTGCAACGCGCCTTGGTGGCTGCCGCCATCAACTGCAGCCGTGTGGGGTGCCAACCTCCAGATACAACGACCTTAGTCGCGGCGCTTTAACAGCCGCCTTCGTCTCGGCGAGAATGTGCAGATTGTTGACTCACCCCAACCTTGTTTCTGCACCTTCGGACCATGTCCCAGCCCATTGCATCATCCACGACAGCCACGATTGCGAGCTCATTTCAAGGCGCCATTGGCGTGTTTGATTCAGGTGTCGGCGGCCTGTCCGTCTTGCGCGCCATCCGCGCTGCACTGCCGCACGAGCATTTGGTGTATGTGGCCGATTCAGGCCACGCACCGTATGGCGACCAATCTGAAGCGCACATCACCCAACGCACGCTCACCGTGGGCAATTGGCTGGCCGAGCAAGGGGTGAAGGGCATCACCATCGCTTGCAACACGGCCACCGTGGTGGCTGCCAAAACCTTGCGCGAGCAAACGCATTTGCCTGTGGTGGCGATTGAGCCCGCCATCAAACCTGCTGTGGCACTCACGCGCAGTGGCGTGGTGGGTGTGCTGGCCACACGCCAAACTGTGCAAAGCGCAGCGGTGGCCAGGCTGGTTGAGCTGTACGGTGCGGACAAACGCATCTTGCTGCAAGGATGTCCTGGTTTGGTGGAGCAAGTGGAGCGTGCCGATTTGCACAGCTTAGAAACTGAAGGCTTGCTGCGTCAGCTCATCACGCCGCTGCTAGAGCAGGGCGCAGACACCTTGGTGCTGGGCTGCACGCATTACCCGTTCTTGCGCGACACCATCCAGCGCGTGGCGGGTGATGGCGTGACTCTGCTAGACCCCGCCGAGGCTGTGGCCCGGGAGCTGGCTCGCCGTTTGGCGAATAACGGCGGTTTGACCACACAAGCAGCGCCAGGCTCTGTGCAGTTTTTCACCTCGGGCGATGTGGCTCAAGCACAAGCGGTGATGTCGCACCTGTGGGACGCGCCACTCACGGTGCAAGCCTTACCTTAAAGCGCTGGGGCGATAGCCCCTGAAACCCGAAGGGAAGGGGCTAACCCGTACACTTAAGCCCTTCATGAATGCCTACGCCGACGTCTCCCTTTTTCCCCGCAACGCCAAGCCGCTGACCAGTTACCGCAAGTACTGGGCGGCCCGTTTTGGCACGGCGCCTTTTTTGCCGATGTCGCGCGAGGAAATGACGCAACTCGGTTGGGACAGCTGCGACATCATCATCGTCACGGGCGACGCTTATGTAGACCACCCCAGTTTTGGCATGTCAGTCATTGGCCGCATGTTGGAGAACCAAGGGTTTCGTGTGGGCATCATTGCGCAGCCCGATTGGCAAAGTGCTGACCCGTTCAAAGCATTAGGCAAACCGAACCTGTTTTTTGGCGTGACCGCCGGCAACATGGATTCGATGATCAACCGCTACACGGCGGACCGAAAAATTCGCAGTGACGATGCCTACACCCCAGGTGACGTGGGCGGCAAGCGCCCCGACCGCGCTGCGCTGGTGTACAGCCAACGCTGCAAAGAAGCCTACAACGATGTGCCGATTGTGTTGGGCGGCATCGAAGGCTCGCTGCGCCGCATTGCGCATTACGACTATTGGTCCGACAAAGTGCGCCGCTCCATCGTGGTGGATAGCAAATGCGATTTGCTCTTGTACGGCAACGCCGAACGCGCGATTGTGGAAATCGCCCATCGCTTGGCGGCCAAAGAACCCGTGCAAGACATCACCGATGTGCGCGGCACGGCCTTTGTGCGCCGCGAAACGCCTGAGGGGTGGTTTGAAATTGACTCGTCCAGCATCGATGTGCCGGGCAGGGTAGAGGCCCACGTCAACCCATATTTGATGGTGAGCGAGCAAGCCAAAGCGCAAGGGGAAACCTGCGCGCGTGAAGACGAAGCCAATGCAGTGGCCGATGCAACCAACACGCAGGTTGGTGCAAAAGCTGAAACAGGCTTCACCGTGTCGCCGCTGAACTTTGTGCCAAACCCAGCGTTCCAAGGCAAAGGCGCACTCAAAGTGCCGCCGCGTGACCGCAGCGTGATTCGCTTGCCGTCTTACGAGCAAGTCAAATCTGATCCCGTGTTGTACGCCCACGCCAACCGCGTGCTGCATTTAGAAACCAATCCCGGCAACGCCCGCGCCTTGGTGCAAGCCCACGGCGAAGGCCACACCGCGCGTGACGTGTGGGTCAACCCGCCGCCCATCCCGCTGACCACCGCAGAGATGGACCACGTGTTTGACTTGCCTTACGCGCGCAGTCCACATCCCGCGTATGCAGATGAGAACGGCAGCCATGATGGCGCGACCAAAATTCCCGCGTGGGAGATGATTCGCTTCAGCGTCAACATCATGCGCGGCTGCTTTGGCGGTTGCACGTTTTGCTCCATCACTGAGCACGAAGGTCGCATCATCCAAAGCCGCAGCGAAGAGTCGGTCATTCGCGAGATGGAAGACATCCGCGACAAAGTGTCTGGCTTCACTGGTGTCATTTCTGACCTCGGCGGCCCCACCGCCAATATGTACCGCTTGGGTTGCAAAAGCCCAGAGATTGAAGCCGCCTGCCGCAAGCCCAGCTGTGTGTACCCCGGCATTTGCCAAAACTTGGGCACCAACCACACGCCGCTCATCAACATTTACCGCCGTGGGCGTGCGCTCAAGGGCATTAAGAAAATCTTGATTGGCTCGGGCCTGCGTTACGACTTGGCCGTCAAGTCGCCCGAGTACGTGAAAGAGCTGGTGCAACACCACGTAGGTGGCTACCTGAAGATCGCGCCAGAGCACACCGAGGGTGGCCCACTGTCGAAGATGATGAAGCCCGGCATTGGCTCGTATGACCGCTTCAAAACCATGTTCGACAAGTTCAGCGAAGAAGTGGGCAAGAAGCAATTCCTCGTGCCGTACTTCATCGCGGCTCACCCCGGCACCAGTGACGAAGACATGATGAACTTGGCCTTGTGGCTCAAACGCCATGGTTTCAGAGCCGACCAAGTGCAAACCTTCTATCCCAGCCCCATGGCCACCGCCACAGCCATGTACCACTCGGGTCGCAACCCCTTGGGTCGCATCACGCGCAGCAGCGAAACTGTGGATGTGGTGCGCGGTGAGCGCCGCCGTCGCTTGCACAAAGCGTTTCTACGCTACCACGATGCGAACAACTGGCCTTTGCTGCGCGAAGCCTTGAAAGCCATGGGTCGTGCTGATTTGATTGGCAACGGCAAGCAGCATTTGATTCCTACGTTTCAGCCCTTGACCGATGGCGGCTATACCAGCGCGCGTCGCAAAAACAGCACGGTGAAACCAATCAAAGGCCGTGTGCTGACGCAACACACGGGCTTGCCACCGCGCAAGAAAAAATAATCAGCGGCTACGCGATTTCATCGCACGCTCCACCTCGCGCTTGCCTTCGCGGTCTTTGATGGTGTCGCGTTTGTCGTGCTCGGCCTTACCCTTGGCCAGCGCAATTTCGCATTTGATTTTTCCGTTCTTCCAATGCAGGTTGACGGGCACCAGCGTGTGGCCCTTTTGCTCGACCTTGCCAATGAGACGTTTGATTTCGTCTTTCTTCATCAGCAGTTTTTTGGTACGCACTTTGTCGGGTGTGACGTGGCTGGACGCCGTGTGCAGCGGGTTGATTTGGCAACCAATCAAATACAGCTCGCCATCGCGGATGACCACATAGCCGTCGGTGAGCTGCACCTTGCCTTCGCGGGCGGCCTTGACCTCCCAGCCTTCCAGCACCATGCCTGCCTCGAACTTTTCTTCGAAGAAATAGTTGTACGCCGCCTTTTTGTTGTCGGCGATGCGCGAGGGAGTTGCAGGTTTTTTGGTAGCCATTAGAGAGATATGGGGACGGTAGAGCTTCTTACAATGTGGACCATTCTATGAAAACCGTACACAAGTCCGTTCTTATCTGGTTCAGCGCTGAAGAAATGTTTGCGCTGGTCACAGATGTGGCCCGATATCCTGAGTTTTTGCCTTGGTGCGACCGCGCGGGTGTGCTTGAAACCCATGCCGATGGTGCGACCGCGCAAGTGGGTATGACCTTTGGCGGCTTTCACAAAAGCTTCACCACACGCAACGTGCACATCGAAGGCTGCCAAGTTAAGTTAGAGCTGGTGGATGGCCCGTTCAAGCATTTGGACGGTACCTGGGATTTTCATCCGCTGCTTGATCCCAACACGCAAGAGCCGCAACGCGCTTGCCGCATTGAGCTGACTTTGAACTACGCGTTTGAGAGCATGTTTGGCGCCTTGGTGGGCCCCGTATTTGACAAAATCGCCGCCACCTTGGTGGACGCCTTTGTGAAGCGCGCAGAACAGGTGTACGTCGCATGAGCACTGACCGCGTGAATGCCACCGCCCACATCACCGTGATGTATTCGCCTGCACCCCGTGTGGTGCATGAGCGCGTGTTGCCCCTCAGCGCTGGCGTGACGGTGATGCAAGCTTTGCAACAAAGCGGCTTGCTGGTTGAATGCCCAGAGATTGACTTGAGCCAACCCGAGGTTTTTACCGTGTGCATTTGGGGCAAGAAGACCACGCCAAACCATGTGCTGCGTGATTTAGACCGCATCGAAATTTGCCGCGCACTGACCGTTGACCCGAAGGTGGCACGTCGTGAGCGATTCCAAAAACAAGGCACCAGCCGCGCAGGCTTGTTCTCCAAGCGTCGCGCGGGTGCGAAGCCTGGCTATTAACCGGTTCAAACCCATGACACACGCCCTTTGGCCCACTTGCGGCTACACGCTGCTCACGCACAACGAGGCGGGCCATTTGGTGGTCACCGATGACTTCTTGCGTTTTTTATTGGAACGCCCCGAGCTGGCCCCCATTGCCAGCTCGTGCGCTGCCGAAGTGGTGTTGCACCACAGCTTGGTTGAACAACCTCGCCGTGAAGTCACCGCCGACGAACTGGCGCAACTGCAAGACAAAGACGCCGCCGACAACTACGCCGTGTGGTTGCGCTTTCGCCAACGCATCACCACGCTGCCGACCTTAGAAGCCTGCTACATCGCTTTGTTCAGGGGCGAGGGCGTGGATGTGCCGCCGCTGTTGGTGCAGCACATCACCCACATCTTGTTGCGTCATGTGTTGGGCGAAGCACCTACGGCCATGCAAGCCCGTGCTGCCGAGATGCTGATGCATACCCAAAAAATCACCGTGCTTGAAGACGGTGCCGTGATGGCAGCTGACGACGAAACGGTGGAACGCCATGCCACGCAAAGTGGCTTTGGCTCCATCGGTGAATTGCTCAAGCAAGGCGGCATCAAACTGCGCAGCGTGGACTTGGATGTGCTCAACGAGGACAACCAAGACGCGTACTGGCCCCGTAGCGAGAGCTTTGACTGGGTGGTGAGCCTCAACCGTGGCCAGCCTGCCTTGAATGCGCTGTGCGAGGTGTTGGCTAAATGGGTGCAGCACTTCTTAGGCGTACAGGTGCGCATCCAAACCGAGCGCGAAATCAACGATGACCACTGGGTCTGGCATGTCGGCCTAGACGCCCAAGCCAGCGGTGTGCTGAACGACCTCTACCAAGGCAAAGAAGTCGATGCTGAGCGCATGGAACGCTTGCTATGCCTGTTTAAGCTGGAGTTTGTCGAGCCCAACGACATGTTGGCCGAGGTGCGTGGCAAGCCTGTGTACTTGGCCATGGCGGTGGATGCCCATCAGCGCTTGAAACTCAAGCCGCAAAACTTGTTACTGAATTTGCCTTTGGCACAACGCTCATAAAAAAGCCAAGCACTGAGGCTTGGCTTGCGTTGTCAGGGGCGCTCAATCGGCCCCGCGACCGATTTGTACAAAAACACCGCGCGCGTGATGTCGGTCACCCACACCAGACCATCGCCAATTTGACCAATTTGTGCGGTGTGGACAATCAGGTCCACGATGCTGTCGCACAGCTCATCGGGCGACACAATTTCAATGCGCACCTTCGGCGTGTAGTCGGTCAGCTCTTCCTTCAAATTAGCAGGGGTGTGTAGGCTGGGGGCGGAGCAGCCTTCGGCCTTGCTCACCGTCATGCCGGGAAAACCGGGTAGGCTGCGCAACTTTTCACGCAAAGTGGGCAGCTTAGAGGGGCGAATGATGGCTTTGATTTCTTTCATGTGTTTTCCTTCACTCAAGCTTCGGGCTCTGCTTCATCGAACCAGTGATAAATCGTGGGCACCACCACCAAGGTCAGCAAGGTACAGGTGATCAGTCCACCAATCACCACAATCGCCAAGGGGCGCTGAACTTCAGAGCCAGGGCCATCTGAAATCAAGAAGGGAATCAGGCCCAGCATGGCGACCGTGGCGGTCATCATCACGGGGCGGAAGCGTTGGCGTGCACCTTCGAGCACCGCGTCTTTGGTCGACATGCCGCCTTCACGCAAGCTGCGGATGTACGACACCAGCACCACACCGTTGAGCACCGCAATGCCCCACAGCGCAATGAAGCCCACAGATGCAGGGACTGACAAATATTCACCCGCGATGAACAAACCAATCACGCCACCAATCGATGCAAACGGCAGCACCGTGATGATGAGCGCGGCGAACTTGACCGAGTTGAACAGCAAGAACAGCAAGAAGAAGATCGCAGCCACGGTGATGGGCACAATCACTTTCAAATGGCCCAACGCGCGCTCCATGTTTTGGAACTGACCGCCCCATTCCAAGTAGTAGCCCTCAGGCAGTTTGACCTTGCTGTCTACCTTGGCTTGCAGCTCTTTCACAAAGCTACCCAAGTCTCGGTCTTTCACGTTGATACCCACCACAATGCGGCGTTTGGCCATTTCGCGCGAAATTTGGGCAGGGCCATCCAGCACCTGAATCTTGGCCATGTCAGCCAAGCGGGCTTGGGCGCCATTGGCCGAGTTGAGGATGATGTTGGAGATGGCTTCAATGTTGTCGCGAAAACGCTCGGGCAAACGCACCACGGCAGAGAAGCGACGTTCGCCCTCAAACACCTCTGACGCCACTTTGCCGCCAATTGCGGTTTCGATCATGTCATTCACATCAGACACGTTCAGGCCCATTCGTGCAATGGCTTGGCGGTCAATGTCAATCTGCAAGTACTGCTGGCCCGAAATGCGCTCCACGCGCAGGTCTTGTGCGCCTTGAATGGTTTGCGCCACTTTCGCAATTTGGTTGGCCACGCGTTTGAGGTCATCCAAATCGTCGCCGAATACCTTCACTGCGATGTCTGAACGTACGCCGGTGACCATCTCATCAACTCGGTCCGAGATAGGCTGCGCCATCACAATTTGCACGCCAGGCAAGACCTTGAGCTTGTCGTTCATGGCGTTGGTGATGTCGGTTTGGTCCCAGCCCGAAGGCCATTCGCTGCGGGGCTTTAAGCTGACGATGGGCGTGGATTCATTCACGCTTTGTGGGTCGGCAGGCGATTCACCACGACCTAAACCTGAGATGGCAGATTTGACGCCGGGCACCGTCATGACCAACTTCATGGCCTGCATTTCCATCTTGATGGATTCATTCAATGAAATATTGGGCACACGGTTGATGCCAGGTACCACCGAACCTTCTTTCATTTCCGGAATGAATGCGGTGCCTAAGAACGGTAGCACCAACACAGCCAACACAAAGGTGGCCAGCGATACCTGCACCGTGCGTTTTTGGTTGGACATGGCTAAGTCCAGTAATTTCAAATAACGTGACTTGAGTGCTTTGATGAGCGGTGTGTCGTGGTCGCCATCGCCAACTGGCGGCTTGAGCAAATACGAGGACAGCACAGGGGACAAAGTCATGGACAGCACCAATGACACGGCCAGTGCAATGGCAATGGTGTAGGCGAGGGGGGCGAACATCTTGCCTTCCATCCCTTGCAAAGTCATCAAGGGTAAAAACACCAAGATGATGATGCCCACGCCAAAAATCACAGGGGTGGCCACTTCGAGCACCGCATTCAAAATGCCGCGCACTTTGCTTTCGCCCAGCTCGGCGGCTCGTCCCAAACGGGCGTAGGCGTTCTCCACCACTACCACCGAGCCATCCACCATCAAGCCAATCGCAATGGCCAAGCCGCCCAGTGACATGAGGTTGGCCGAAATGCCAAACTTGTTCATGGCCATGAAGGTGAGCAGGGGCGTCAGCACCAAGGTGGCCACGACGATGAGCGAGGAACGCACGTCGCCCAAAAACAAGAACAACACAATGACCACCAACACCACGCCTTCAATCAGCACTTTGGTGACGGTCCACAGCGCGGCATCCACCAGTTCTGAGCGGTCGTAGTAGGGCACTACCTTCAAATCGTTGGGCAACATGCCGCGGTCGTTGATTTCTTTCACGCGCTTTTTAATGCGGCTCACCACCTCTTTGGCGTTGCCGCCGGTCATCATCATCACAATGCCGCCCACTGCTTCGGTGGTGCCGTTTTTGATGAGTGCGCCTTGCCGGACATCGTGGCCGAGTTTGACTTCGGCCACGTCGCGCATGTACACCGGTGTGCCGTTGATTTCTTTCAACACGATTTGTCCGAGGTCGTTCACGCCTTGAATCAAGCCCACGCCACGAATCAAATATTGTTCTGCCGCTTGGGGTAGCACGCCGCCGCCTGAGTTGGCGTTGTTGCGCGACACGGCGTCATACACCTCAGACAAACTGATTTTGTAATGGCGCAAACGCTCGGGGTTCACCAACACGTGGTACTGCTTGACGTAACCGCCTTGCGAGTTGATTTCGGCCACGCCAGGAATCGAGCGCAGCAATGGGCGAAGCACCCAGTCTTGCACCACGCGGCGTTGGGTGAGTTCTTCTTCGCTCAGTTCACGGTTGCCATCGTTGGCATGTTCTAGCGTGTATTGGTAAACCTCACCCAGTCCTGAGGACACAGGTCCCAGCACTGGGGTGATGCCTGCGGGCAAGCGTTGGCCCACCTCCATCAAACGCTCCATCACCAACTGACGCGCAAAGTAAACACTGGTGCTATCGGTGAACACCAAGGTGATGAGCGACAAACCGGGTTTGTTGAGCGAGCGCAACTCGGTCAACCCGGGTAAGCCCGTCATGGCGACTTCAATGGGGACGGTGGCGAACCGCTCAACCTCTTCAGGCGAACGACCGGGTGCTTCGGTGGCAATTTGTACCTGAACGTTGGTCACGTCCGGAAAAGCGTCGACCGAAAGTTTGGTGGCTGCATGCAAGCCAAAAAACAAAAAGACAACGGCAATGACGCAGACCACCAAGCGCTGCTTGAGCGCAGCGCGAACGAGAGATTCCAACATGGTGGTTAGCTCCCGTTTTCCATCTCAGCGAGATTGCGATGGTTGTTCAAATGGAACGCACCTTCTGAGACGATGCGCATGCCCGGTTTGAGGCCTGCCAACACCACGCGCTGGCCGTTTTGCTCAGCTGCTAGCTTGACAGGAATGAGGCGAAAGTAGTTGTTGGACTCTTCCACAAACACGTGGTCGACTTCGTCTTGTCGCACCACCGCCGTGATGGGCACAACCACGCGCGGCGCAGGTGCGGATTCGATCAACATTGAGGCCAACATGGATGGCTTGAGGCGACCGCTGCTGTTGTCCAGCTCTGTGCGAACCAGCACAGTGCGGGTGTCAGGATTGACGGTTTGGCCCACATAAATGAGTTTGCCCACCAGTTTTTCATTGGCAAGGGCAGGCACCTCAATGCTCACCGATTGACCCACTTTGACTTGACTGATTTGTTGCTCTGGCACTTGGGCCACTGCCCACACACGGCTTAAATCAGCGACGGCAAACAACACGTCGGAGGGTTGTACCACTTGGCCTGCAGCAATTTTTCGCTCGACCACCACACCTTTGATGGTGGCCACCACGCTGGCCACCGAGTCGATGGTGCCGGTTGATGCCAGACGCTCGATGGCTTTGGCGCTCACGCCCAGCACGCGCAATTGGTCTTGGGCTGCGCGCGTTTCTGCTGAGGCGATTTCGTATTCGTTTTCACGACGTTGCAACTCAGCCGCGCTGATGACGTCTGCATCAAATAGCGTTTTGGCGCGTTCTACATTGCGGCGATGCAGCTCTTTTTCTGAGCGGGCTTTGAGGTAAGCCAGCTGTGAGCCTGACAGCTCACTGCTGTTGATCAAGGCCAGCGTGTCACCCTTGTTCACGACGTGCCCCAGCTGTGCATGAATTTGGGTCACGCGGCCTGTGACACTGGCGCCAATGCGGGTGAGGGCTTGTTCGTCAAAGTCAATTTGGCCAGCCACGCGCAGCGTGTCTGACAACTCGTGGCTCGTGACTTCCGCCACTTGAATTTGTGCTTTCAAGCTCTCAGGCGCAAACACGCGCATGGCATCGCTCTCGGTGCTGGTGGCTTCTTGCACGGTGGCTTTTTTACAAGCGGATAAAGCTAAGACACTACACAACACCAAGGCCGCCAACGTGCGCAATGGGAGATGGTTGAAATGCATGAAAACCTTCTTGTTATTGAGCACTTGCGCGCAGACGTTCAATTTCAGCCCATGCGCTGGCCAGCTCAAACTGCGCGGTGATGAGTTCGTTACGAGCGGCACGGTAGACGCGCTGTGCATCCATCACATCCAAGAAGCTTTTTTCACCGGCTTTGTAGGCCAGCTCTGCAATGCGCAAAGCATTGGCTGCATGGCGAACAATGCCGCCCTCTAGGGCCACCACTTGGGCGTTGGCAATGTCGTATTGCTGATACGCCGCTTCCAGCGATTGCAACAAAGAGAATTCTTGGTAGGCCAGTTGGTTGTCTGTTTGCGAGAGCTTGGCAGCAGCTTCGCCCACAGGGCCGCCACGCCAGTCCCACAAGGGCAGGTTCATTGCCAGGCCCACACGTTTGCTGCGCCATTCGGGATCTTGATCTTGATCTGCACGCAGCGCAAACTTGGGGAAGCGCAAAGATTTTTCTTCGCTCAGCTTGCGATCCAGTTGTTGGCGCTCGGCGCGGGTGCGTTGCAATTCGGGGTTGGTTTTTAGCACCTCGTCGCGTATGTCATTCAGTGGCGCAGGCGGCTCAAACGTGTGAGTTTGCTCTTGAACCTCAAATGACTCCGGCAAGGTCACCCCAACCAAAGCTCGCAAAGCGCCGCGCGATTGACGCACACGCAAATTGGCGGACTCTTGCATTTTTTGAGCATTCAATAATTCGGCGTTGGCTTTGACCAGCTCGAATTTGGCTTTCTCACCCGTCTCAACTTGCAACTCAATCCGCTTGTGAATGCCTTCCATCAACTTCACGTCTTCGCGAGCCACACGGTTTTCAGCCGTGCGCCGCACCAAGTCGTAGTAGCGCAAACGCAGCTGGGCACGCATGTCGGCTCTGAACGATTGCTCGTTGGCTTGGGCTGCGTTTAGCCCCGCCAGCGCACCGTCCACGCGGGGGAAGCGGTGCCAAGGCATGTCTAAGTCTTGGGTGAGGCTGATGGTTTTGAGGTTCCCGTTTGTCCCAGCTGAGTTATCGGGTCGGGGTTTACGCGTGCCGTTCATCACCTCAATTTGTGGATTGGGGATGGTGCGCGCTGTGTCTACGGCTGCGCGGGCTGCATCCACAGCGTTGGTCGCGCTGCGCAAAGCGGGGCTTTGACTGAACATCATGGCTTCCAAATCGGGCAAACTCAGTTTTGCAGATTCAGCGAGCGCCAAATTGCCAAAAGCGGCAGAGATGTAAAGCAGCAGGGCGGTCAGTTGTTTTTTAGGGTGCGATGTCAAACGAATCACCTTCAGACGAAGTTTGAAAATATTAAAAGTCATTGTCGTTCAAGCCCCAATGCCATCTGCTCTTTAAGGAATAAAACGTGTGTAAAGTAGCTCAGACGCTGTATACAACTGACGTTTAGGGGCTACGTACAATGCTGTTTTTGGAGCTATCAACATGCGCCTGCTTGGCAAAGCCCTCACTTTTGACGACGTTCTGCTCGTCCCCGCGTTCTCCCAAGTCCTACCCAAGGACACGTCCCTCGCGACGCAATTCACCCGCAACATTCGCCTGAACTTGCCCTTGGTCTCTGCGGCCATGGACACCGTGACCGAAGCGCGCTTGGCCATTGCCATCGCGCAAGAAGGCGGCATTGGCATCGTGCACAAAAACCTCACCGCGCAAGAGCAAGCGGCTCAAGTGGCCAAGGTCAAGCGCTATGAATCTGGCGTGTTGCGTGACCCCGTGGTCATCACCCCCGAAACCACGGTTCGCCAAGTCATGGCCTTGTCGGACGAACTCGGTGTGTCCGGCTTTCCCGTTTGCGAAGGCGGCAAAGTGGTGGGTATCGTCACGGGTCGCGATTTGCGTTTCGAGACCCGCTACGACCAGCGTGTGAGCGAAATCATGACGCCGCGAGAGCGTTTGGTCACCGTGCCTGAAGGCACCACACCTGAGCAAGCCAAAGCCCTGTTGAACAAACACAAGCTCGAACGCTTGCTGGTGGTCAACGACGCCTTTGAACTCAAGGGCCTGATCACCGTCAAGGACATCACCAAGCAGCTGAACTTCCCTAACGCCGCACGCGACGCCGCAGGCAAACTGCGCGTGGGCGCTGCTGTGGGTGTGGGCGAGGGCACCGAAGAGCGCGTGGAAGCGCTGGCCCGCGCGGGTGTGGACGCCATCGTGGTGGACACCGCGCACGGCCACAGCAAAGGCGTGATTGACCGCGTGCGTTGGGTCAAACAAAACTACCCGCATATTGAAGTCATCGGCGGCAACATCGCTACGGGCGCAGCCGCTTTGGCTTTGGTCGAAGCGGGTGCGGATGGCGTGAAGGTGGGCATTGGCCCTGGCTCCATCTGTACCACCCGCATCGTGGCAGGTGTGGGTGTGCCACAAATCATGGCGGTGGACAGCGTGGCCACGGCACTCACAGGCACAGGCGTGCCACTCATTGCCGATGGCGGCATTCGCTACAGCGGCGACATTGCCAAAGCCATTGCTGCCGGTGCAGGCACCGTGATGATGGGGGGCATGTTTGCGGGTACCGAAGAAGCCCCCGGCGAAGTGATTTTGTTCCAAGGCCGTAGCTACAAGAGCTACCGCGGTATGGGCTCGATTGGCGCGATGCAACAGGGCAGTGCCGACCGTTATTTTCAAGAGTCCAGCACTGGCAACCCCAATGCCGATAAGCTGGTGCCCGAAGGCATTGAAGGCCGCGTGCCCTACAAAGGTTCGGTGGTGGCCATTATTTACCAAATGGCCGGTGGCTTGCGTGCCAGCATGGGCTACTGCGGTTGCGGCACGATTGAAGAGATGCACAACAAGGCTGAGTTTGTCGAAATCACGGCTGCGGGCATCCGCGAAAGCCATGTGCATGACGTGCAAATCACCAAAGAAGCGCCGAATTACCGAGCTGAATAAGCTTTAAGTGTTCCACGACAAGCCACCCTTTGGGGTGGCTTTGTTTTTTTGAGACAATAGCGCCACAGGCCATTTGAAGGCCATTTTTTATTTATGTCGCACCAAAAAATCCTCATCCTCGATTTCGGCTCTCAAGTCACCCAACTCATCGCCCGCCGCGTGCGCGAGGCCCATGTGTTCTGTGAAGTTCATCCTTGCGATGTGACCAGCGATTGGGTGCGCGAGTACGCCAAAGACGGCAACCTCAAAGGCATCATCCTGTCAGGCAGCCACGCCAGCGTGTACGAAGTGGACGACCGCGCGCCCGACGCCGTGTTTGAATTGGGTTTGCCCGTGTTGGGCATTTGCTACGGCATGCAAACCATGGCCACCCAATTGGGGGGCAAGGTCGAGGCGGGCACCACCCGCGAATTCGGCTACGCCGAAGTGCGTGCCCATGGCCACACTGAGCTGCTCAAAGGCATTGAAGACTTCAATACGCCCGAAGGCCACGGCATGCTCAAAGTGTGGATGAGCCACGGCGACAAAGTGACGCAACTGCCTGAAGGCTTCAAGGTGATGGCATCAACACCGGCTTGCCCCATTGCTGGTATGGCGGATGAGGCGCGCAAGTTTTACGCGGTGCAGTTCCACCCCGAAGTCACGCACACCGTGCAAGGCCAAGCGTTATTGAACCGCTTTGTGCTGGATATTTGTGGCACACGTCCTGACTGGATCATGGGCGACTACATCGAAGAAGCGGTGGCCAAAATCCGCGAGCAAGTGGGTGACGAAGAAGTCATCTTGGGCCTGTCCGGCGGTGTGGATTCCTCCGTTGCCGCTGCGCTGATTCACCGCGCCATTGGCGACAAACTCACCTGCGTGTTTGTGGACCATGGCCTCTTGCGCCTCAACGAAGGCAACATGGTGATGGACATGTTTGTGGGCAAGCTGCACGCACACGTGATTCGCGTGGATGCCAGCGACTTGTTCTTGGGCAAATTGGCTGGCGTGAGCGAACCAGAGGCCAAACGCAAAATCATCGGTGGCTTGTTTGTAGACGTGTTCAAGTCCGAAGCGGCCAAGCTCAAGGCCGGCGACGGTGGCCACAAAGGCGCGACCTTCCTCGCACAAGGCACGATTTACCCCGATGTGATTGAAAGTGGCGGCGCCAAGAGCAAAAAAGCCGTCACCATCAAGAGCCACCACAACGTGGGTGGCTTGCCCGAACAGTTGGGCTTGAAGCTCTTGGAGCCCTTGCGCGAATTGTTCAAAGACGAAGTGCGCGAACTCGGCGTGGCGTTGGGGCTACCCCGCGAGATGGTGTACCGCCACCCCTTCCCAGGTCCTGGCCTCGGCGTGCGTATTTTGGGCGAAGTGAAGAAGGAGTACGCTGACTTGCTGCGCCGTGCCGACGCCATCTTCATCGAAGAGTTGCACAACTTCACCGATGAAGCCACTGGCAAAACCTGGTACGACCTGACCAGCCAAGCTTTCACCGTGTTCTTGCCTGTCAAGAGCGTGGGCGTGATGGGCGATGGCCGCACTTACGACTACGTGGTGGCCTTGCGCGCCGTGCAAACCAGCGACTTCATGACCGCAGACTGGGCTGAGTTGCCTTACGCCTTGCTCAAGAAAGTCTCTGGCCGCATCATCAACGAAGTGCGTGGCATCAACCGTGTCACGTATGACGTGTCTTCAAAACCACCGGCCACGATCGAGTGGGAGTGACAGAAATTGCAGGCGACTGTCAATCCAGCCACGCCCGCCGAAGCGCAAGCCCACGGTTTCGCCGCGCAACGACAACATCGGGTTGTCGCGGGGGTTGGGCACAATTTTCCCCAAGAGAATCCGCAGATCTTCGCGGATGCGGTGTTGGAGCTGCTGCACATTTCAGCCTCTACAATTGAAGGCTGTCGATAAGGCGCCCGTTTTTGGGCTTGAACTTTTAAATTAGAGAATACTGAGTACATGGCAAAAGAAGAAATGATCGAAATGAAGGGTGTCGTGACCGAGGTCTTGCCCGACTCTCGCTACCGCGTCACTCTGGAAAACGGTCACTCACTGATCGCATACACCGCCGGCAAAATGCGTTTGCACCGCATCCGCATCATCGAAGGCGACAAGGTCACGGTTGAACTGTCGCCTTACGACATGAACAAAGCTCGCGTGACGTTCCGTCACATCGAAGGCAAGGCCCCAGGCGGCCCAGCCGTCAAGCGTCGTTTCTAAACGGACCGCCACACGGTCATTTGGCGTGTATCTGCCCCCGCAGTTCAAAGCCAAAGATGAGGCACATGCGCTCGCTCTCATGCGGGCGCATCCATTTGCAAACCTCATCAGTGTGGACGACGATGGCTTTCCATGCGTCACACACATCCCCCTTCATTTGACACAGATGGATGGTCAGCACGTGTTGCTGGGTCACTGCGCCAAAGCCAACCCGCATTGGCGCTATTTGCAAGCGCGCCCCCAAGCCCTGGTGACGTTCATGGGGCCACAGGCCTATATGTCGCCTAAGGTGTACCCAGACCTCACGCGTGTGCCAACGTGGAGCTACTTGGCGGTGCATGCCAAAGTCGAAGCTAGGTTGGTGGAAGGCGACAAAGCCAAAGATCATTTGCTCAAGCAACTCATTGGCGACCACGAGCAGCCTTATGCCACGCAGTGGCGTGGTTTAGGTGAAGACTACCAACACAAGATGCTCAGTGGCATCGTGGCGTTTGAGCTGCGCATCACCGATCTGCAATGCAAGCTCAAACTCAACCAACACCGCCCCGAATCACACGCGGCCATGCATGCTGCCTATGCGCAGGGCACCGCGGATGAGCAAGCTTTGGCTGAGTGGATGGTCAAGCTTGGCATGGTTCAGCCATGACGCATTCGCCAGAAGACATCGGCTTCATGCAGCTGGCCCTACGCCAAGCGCAAGCCGCCGCTGACGCTGGCGAAGTGCCGGTAGGTGCGGTGGTGGTGAGGGCAGGGCAGGTGATTGCCTCGGCCCACAACGCGCCGCTGGCCAGCCATGACCCCACCGCACACGCAGAAGTGAATGCCATGCGTGCCGCGGCTCAAGCACTGGGCAACTATCGGCTTGACGACTGCACCTTGTATGTGACGCTGGAGCCTTGCGCCATGTGCAGTGGTGCAGCGCTGCACGCGCGTTTCAAGCGTGTGGTGTTTGGCGCGAGTGAGCCAAAAACAGGGGCAGCGGGTTCGGTGCTCAATTTGTTTGCACACGAGCAAATTAACCACCAAACCCAAGTGACCGGCGGTGTGCTGGCCCACGAATGTGCACAAGTTTTGCAAAGTTTTTTTGAGCAGCGCCGCACGCAGCAGCAACTCAGCAAAGTGCCGCTGCGTGAAGATGCTTTGCGCACACCTGATGGCACGTTTGCGGGGCTGGATGTGCCGCATGCCATGTCGCACTTCACAGCAGATTTGCCCGCTTTAGAAGGCTTGCGTTTGCATTGGTTTGACAACCGCCAAGAGGCCCAAGCTGCGCCGTACATTTATCTGCATGGGCTCGATGGTTGGAGCGCCCAATACCTGGCACAGTTGCAGTCGTCAGCGCCTGTGATGGCTTTGGATTTGCCTGGCTTTGGCTTGTCCGACAAGCCCAAAAAAGTGGCGATGCACCGCATTGCTTGGCACGCCCAAGTGCTGCACGAGTTTTTGTCTAGCGTCCTACCCGCGCCTGTGGCCTTATATGCACCGCGTGTGATGGCGCCGTTGCTCGCCAAGTTGGCTTTGCCTATTCATTGGGTAGAGACGCCCCTATTGCCTGCAGCTTTGCGCGAAGCACCGTACCCAGACCGTGGCCACATGGCTGGTCCTCGTGCTTTGAGCGCCTTGTTGGTTGCTCCTGAGGTTTAAGCGCGCCTAAATTCCCGCGACAATGTGGGCATGGCTCACATTTACATCTATTCCCCCAGCGGCGCGGTGCGCGATAAAGCAGCTTTCAAACGAGGCGTGACACGCTTGAAAAAACTCGGCCATGAGGTGGAGCTAGATGCCGATGCACTCAGCAGCCACACCCGTTTTGCAGGGGATGACGCCACTCGTTTAGCAGCTATCCATCGCGCGGCAGACAGCGGCGCAGATGTGGCTTTGATTTCACGCGGTGGCTATGGCCTCACACGCATCTTGCCAGCTATCAAATACAAACAGGTGGCCAAAGCCATTGCCAAAGGCACGCAGTTTGTGGGACTGAGCGACTTCACGGCGTTTCAAAACGCGCTGCTGGCCAAAACTGCGGCGGTGACCTGGGCTGGCCCCGCGCTTGGCGAGGACTTTGGCTCTGTGCAACCAGACGACATCATGGAAGCCTGTTTTGACGACATGGTCAGCGGGCAGGGTGAGGGCGCAGGTTGGCAGTTGTCCAAAGCTTGTGCTTTCGCTAACGCGAAGCGCCGCCCTGGCGTATGGGCGCACGATGCTGTCTTGTGGGGTGGCAACTTGGCGGTGTTGGTGTCATTGCTCGGCACGCCCTATTTCCCGCAAATTAAAAATGGCGTGTTGTTCTTAGAAGATGTGGGTGAACACCCATATCGTATTGAACGCATGCTCACGCAGTTGTTGCATGCAGGCGTTTTGGCTGATCAAAAAGCGATCGTCTTGGGCCAATTCAGCAGCTACAAACTCACGCCACACGACAAAGGTTTCAAACTGCAAAGCGTGGTCGATTGGCTGCGCGCACAAATCAAAGCGCCGGTGCTGACCGATTTGCCGTTTGGCCATGTGCCGACCAAGCTGTGTTTGCCTGTGGGCCAAAAGATTGATTTGGTGGTGGAAGGCCGTGACGCTTTGTTTCTTTGGGCCCATACTGAGCACTGATTTGAAAAGTTTTTATATTTATACGATGTATATTATGTAAAGTTATTAAATCAAAGAAAACCGCATAGATCTGCGGCTCTTGAGCTTACTTGGCTAGGCTCTCTTCTTTGATCGGATTTTGGATATACCAAGCCTCAATGAATGCTTTGATATAGAAAGCACTTTGTTGATGGTCCACACGCAAAGCCAAGTCCAAGGCGGATGCGTTGCCGTTGTTGACCAGTGTGGGGTCTGCGCCTTCTTCCAACAACAACTTCACAGCCAATGGCGGTGCTGAATACGCTGCCATCATCAACGGCGTTGTGCCGTTGGCGGATTCGCTATCAATGTAGGCATCGTTGTCTAACAACAAACGCATCATGTCACGATGGCCACGGGTGGCTGCGTAATGCAGTGGTGTCCAACCCGCTTTGTTGATGTCTGCTCCTCGCGCAATCAATACTTTTGCCAATTCAAGTTGGTTGTTGATGGCGGCCAGCATGAGTGGTGTTTCACCTAACTGGTTTTGGGCGTTGAGGTTGGTTTTTGGATGCTGAGCCAGCAGCATGGCTGCTTTAGGCGATTCCGATTGGATGGCAAGCAGCAAGCCTGCAACACCTTTTTCGTTGGGTGTATTCGGGTCAAAACCTCGTGCCAACAACTTTTCAATGGTCGCCGACTGGTCAAATGTGACAGCAGCAATAAAATCATCGTAAGAGCCTGCGTTGGATAAAGAATACCCAATAAAAACATGTAGATATAAAAAATACTTAAAGTATTTTCTCATTTCAAAACACCACTGAAAAGTTGGTCAAAGTTGTGGCTGGTGGCTTTGGCAACGGCTTCCACAGAGATGCCTTTGATCTCGGCAATCTGCTTGGCCACAAACGGCACATAAGACGGATTGTTGGTCTTGCCGCGGTGTGGCACAGGCGCCAAATATGGGCTGTCGGTCTCAATCAAGATGCGGTCTAGGGGCACAAATTGCGCGACATTTCGCAAATCTTGGGCATTCTTGAACGTCAAGATGCCTGAAAACGAGATGTACAGGCCTAAGTCCAAGCCTGAACGGGCCACGTCTGCCGTTTCGGTGAAGCAGTGAAACACGCCCCCTGCACTGCCCGCCGAGCCGTCTTCGCCCTGCTCTTTCAAAATCGCCACGGTGTCAGCCGATGAGCTGCGGGTGTGGATGACCAAAGGCAGCTGGGTTTGCTGCGCGGCTTGGATGTGGATGCGAAAGCGGTTGCGCTGCCATTCCATGTCGGCCACGGTGCGATCGCCCAAGCGGTAATAGTCCAGCCCAGTTTCACCAATGCCCACCACTTTGGGCAGTTGGGCGCGGGTCAGCAGGTCGTCGAGCGTGGGTTCTTGCACGCCTTCGTTGTCGGGGTGTACGCCCACGGTGGCCCAGAAGTTGTCGAACTGCGTGGCTAAGCCGTGCACTTCAGGAAAGCGCTCCAGCGTGGTGCTGATGACCAAGGCGCGCGTGACTTGGGCTTGCGCCATGTCGTTGCGGATGGTGTGGATGTTTTCAACCAGCTCTGGAAAGTTCAGGTGGCAATGGGAATCGGTGAACATAGGTCTATTTAGTCTTTGGCGCGCAAGGCCGTTTGCGCACGCGCCACCAAGGCTTCAAACATCAAGCCCGCGTTGTAAGGGTGTTCGGACGTGCGGGCTGAATCCATCAAGTCTTTGGACCATTGGGTGAGTGAATTCACTGTGCCACCAGCCGGTAAATCGGCTGCCATGAAGAACCGTGGCTCGCCGCCTGTGCGCGAGGCCAGCAGGTCATGACACAGCTTTTGCAGCATGGCGATGGCTTGCGAGGGTGTGGCATCAGACACTGCGCCAACATCGCCGCGCAGTACGGCTTTGGGCAGCGAAGCCCAATGCGCGGCTTTGAGACCGGTATTGGCAAGGTCTAGCGCGTCTTCGGGGCGACCACCGGCTGCTCGCAGCAACACGGCCGAATCAGCGGCGGGCACACCTTGGGTTTGCAGCCAGCTCAAAGCCTCGGTTTCAGTGGGCCACACCATGGTGTGGGTTTGGCAGCGGCTGCGGATGGTGGGCAGCAACTGGTGAGCGGCTTCGCTGGTCAGCACAAAACGGCATTCGCCTGGGGGTTCTTCTAAGGTTTTGAGGATGGTGTTGGCCGTGACGTGGTTCATGCGCTCGGCGGGGTACACAAACACCACTTTGGTTGAACCACCCGAACGGGTTTGCTGACTGAAGGCCACCATGTCGCGCGCGGCTTCGACGCGAATTTCTTTGCTTGGCTTACGCTTTTTGTCGTCTAGGTCTTTTTGTGTTTTCTCGTCCAGCGGCCAGCTCAGCTCCAGCGCCAAGGTTTCTGGCATCAGCGTGCACAGGTCGGCATGGGTGCGCACATCCACGGCGTGACAACTGCGGCATTGGTAGCAAGCGCCCTGCTTCGTGGGCGCTTCGCACAGCCAAGCACGGGTCAGTTCTAAACCGAGTGTGTATTGCCCCAAGCCTGATGGGCCTTGCAGCAGCCAAGCGTGGCCGCGTCGCTCGAGCAACGTGGTGAGCTGGCTCTGCAGCCAAGGGCTCAGCACAGGCCTCGCTTGTGGTGTGGTGGTTTCGGTCATGCCGCGCTAGATCTCATTCGCGCTCAACCAACCGCGCTGCACAAAGTTCTGCTGCAGTTGCTGCCACACGGCTTCACGGGTTTGGGCGGCGTCTAGGCGCACAAAGCGTTGTGCGTCGGCTTGGGCGCGGGCGGCATAGCCGTCAGACACTTTTTGAAAAAACTCAACTGGTTGCGCCTCAAAGCGGTCGGGTACACGTGCACCGGCTAGGCGCACAGCGGCGATGGCCGGGTCTAGCTCGAACCAGACGGTTACATCGGGTTGTCGCAAGCCGTTGCTTGAAGGGCTGACTGCGTCAGCGGGAATCGCTTGTACCCATTCCTCAAGTTGTTTGAGCACACCCAAATCAAACCCACGGCCGCTGCCTTGGTAGGCAAAGGTGGCATCGGTAAAACGGTCACACAGCACCACATCGCCGCGGGCCAAAGCGGGCTCAATCACGTTGTGCAGGTGGTCGCGGCGGGCGGCGAAGATCAGCAGTGCTTCGGTCAGTGAATCCATCGCGTCGTGCAGCACCATCTCGCGCAGCTTCTCGGCCAAAGGCGTGCCGCCGGGCTCGCGGGTGAGCGTGACTTGGCGGCCCTGCGCTTTGAACGCCGCGGCCAAGCCATCGATGTGCGTGGACTTGCCCGCGCCGTCGATGCCCTCAAAACTGATGAACAAACCTGTTTTTGTCATAGCCCGCTATTTTGCCTGTTCGGCATCACTGGCCAGCAGCTTTGCGTTGGTAGCGATTGACTGCGGCATTGTGTTCTTCCAGCGTCGCGCTGAAGTAGCTCGTGCCGTCGCCCTTGGCCACAAAGTACAGCGCATTGCTGGGCGCGGGCTGCACGGCGGCCTTGAGCGCATTGCGCCCGGGCATGGCGATGGGCGTGGGCGGCAAGCCTTTGCGGGTGTAAGTGTTCCACGGGTGGTCGGTGCGCAAGTCAGCGCGGCGCAGGTTGCCGTCGAAGTTGTCGAACATGCCGTAAATCACGGTGGGGTCGGTTTGCAGCGGCATGCCGATGGCCAAACGGTTGTGAAACACACGGCTGATGGTGGTGCGGTCGCTCTCGCGGCCAGTTTCTTTTTCAACAATGCTGGCCAAAATCAAGGCCTCATCGATGGTTTTGATTTGAATATCCGACTGACGTTGACCCCAGGCTGCGGCCAGTTGTTTGGTCATGGCCTTGGCTGCGCGCTCCATCACATGCAGCTCAGACGTGCCTTTGCCGTAGGTGTAGGTGTCGGGGAAGAAGCGACCTTCGGGGGCCACACCGGGCATGCCGAGTTTGGCCATGAGTTCGTCATCGCTCAGGTCTTTGGCGTCGTGTTTGAGGCCTTCGGCTTTGGATAGTGCGGCACGGAATTGGCGAAACGTCCAGCCATCAATCAGGCTGATGGCTTTGAGGCTTTCTTCGCCACGGCTGAGTTTGCGCAGCAAATCAAGCGGCGTGTTACCTTGGCTCAGCTCGTAGCTGCCCGCGCGAAGCTTGCGCGACTGGCCACTGGCACGGAAAAACGCATACAGCACCACGGGCGGCACATCCACACCGGCATCGGCCACCGCTTGAGCGATGCCACGCACAGGGGTTTGGGGTTCGATGGACACGTCCACGGTAGGCGTGGGCAGCGACATGGGCGTCAACACCCACCAGCCAGATGTCGCTGACAACAACAGGGCTAGGCTCAACACCGTCCAAAAGATTCGCTTGATGAGCCGCATCACAACCCTATGTCCAATCACGTTAATCAAGCGCGCATGATAATTCACCCTATGTCACAGACCACCGTTGCTACCTCCGTGCCTTTGAACGGCATCGCTCCCCTGCCCCACCTCGGCATCATCCGCGCTGCGGGTGCAGACGCTGCCAGCTTTTTGCACAACCAACTCACCAACGATGTACTGTTGATGAAAGAAGGCCAATGCCGCTTGGCCGCTTTTTGCAACGCCAAGGGCCGCATGCAAGCGAGCTTTGTGGTTTACAAACGTTCTGCCGAAGACGTGCTGCTGATTTGTCGCAAAGACCTGATAGCCCAAACCGTCAAACGCTTGTCGATGTTTGTGTTGCGCGCCAAAGCCAAACTGAGCGATGCCAGCGATGAATTTCAGTTGCTCGGTCTGGCGGGTGAGGCAGCGCTGGCTGCATTGAATGGTTCGACGACTGAACCTTGGCAACGCCACACAGTGGGTGCTGCCGACGTGCTGACCCTCTACCCTGCCCTAGGACAAGCACGCGCTTTTTGGCTCGCGCCCAAAGACGTGGCTTCGCCCACAGGTCCAGCCCTCAGCGCAGACCTGTGGCAGGTGGGCGAAGTGATGAGTGGCATTGCGTGGGTTGAGCAGGCCACCTTCGAAGCCTTTGTACCGCAGATGCTCAACTACGAATCAGTGGATGGCGTGAACTTTAAAAAAGGCTGCTACCCCGGCCAAGAGGTGGTGGCTCGCAGCCAGTTCCGTGGGACCTTGAAGCGCCGTGGCTTCATTGCGCAAAGTGCGGCACCGTTGACCGCGGGTCAAGAAGTGTTTTCCAGCTCAGACGCCACGCAGCCATGCGGCTTGGTCGCACAAGCCGCCAGCGATGGCACAAACCATGTGGCGGTGCTTGAGTTGCAACTCAGTGCCACTGAAAACAGCAGCTTGCATTTGGGTGCGGCAGATGGCCCAGTGCTGAGCCTGCTGCCACTGCCCTACGCTTTGCGTGAGGATATTTAACTAAATCAACGCCAATCGCATCTCCACATGCGGTATGCCCACCTCGTCAAACGGCTCGCCCACGATGCTGAAACCGTAGGCTGCGTAAAAGCCTTCCGCGCTGCGTTGCGCACTCAGACGTACTTCTTTGTGGCCGCGTTCACGCGCGCAGCGAATCAAGGCGTGTAACAACCTCGCGCCATAACCTTGGCCTCGAACTTCTTGTAGCACCGCCATGCGACCGACTTTGGCCACACTGGCAGACGGCTGTAGTAAGCGGGCATTGCCCAGCGCTTGACCATCCAAATTAAAAAGCACCGCATGCAAAGCGGTGGCATCGTCTGCATCCCATTCGTCTTCGGGGGCAATGCCTTGCTCTTGCACAAACACGGCGGTACGCACGGCTTGTGCTGCGGTTTGCATCAAGGGCCAATCGCCAATTTCGATGTAGGTCATCGCTGTGAATTCACAAACCAAACGCGTGCCGCAAAGCGCGCGCTGCATCTAGGTGTGCCGTCAGCGCTTCAGGAATCACGCGGCCCATTTGGATGAAGCTGTGCACCACGCCTTTGTAGATTTCTAAGTCCACAGTCACGCCGCTCAAACGCAGATGGTCTGCGTAGGCCACGCCTTCATCCACCAATGGGTCGCACTCGGCCAAGCCTAGCCATGCAGGGGCCACGCCCGACACGTCGGCCAACAGAGGCGAAAAACGTGGGTCGTGGCGATCTGTCGCGTTGGGCATGTAGTGGCCGTAGAAGTACTCGATGCTGGCTTTCTCTAGCAAAAAACCTTTTTCAAACGTGTGGCTTGAGGCCATGTGCTCCGGCGAACAACCGGGGTAGAACATGAGTTGCAGTTTTAGCTCAATGCTGGCATCACGCGCCGCAATGGCAGTGGCCGCAGTGAGTGTGCCGCCTGCGCTGTCTCCACCAATGGCAATGCGTGTGGCGTCTAAACCTAGGCTGCTCGCATTGGCGGCTAGCCATTGCAATGCATCGAATGCATCGTTGTGCGCGGTGGGAAATGTGTATTCAGGTGCGAGCCGATAGTCCAGCGACACCACGGTGCAGTGTGCCAAGTGGGCCAAGTGTTTGCACAGCGCTTCGTGCGTTTCGGGGCTGCCCACTGTGAAACCGCCACCATGAAAGTACAACAGCACGGGCAAGTTGGGCTTGGCGTGTTCGGCCCATAGCTTGGCGCGCAGTGTCGCCCCGTCGCGGGTGGGAATGTGCAGTGTGTCGTCACGCGCCATTTTTTGTGCGTTCACTTCCAGCACGCCAGCGCCCAAGGCATAGGCTTGTTTGGCTTGCTCAGGTGTCAGCAGTGCCATCGGCGGGCGGCCTGCTTTGGCAATGGCGTGCAACACATCACGCATGGCGGGGGTCAACAGGCTTTGCGGGTTACGTGGGTGACTCATCTGGGTTTGCTTTTGTGGCTATGGCTTTTATAGTGTGCCATGGCTAAAATCCTCTACCTCACCAACATCCAGATTGACTTTGGCGTGCTCGCGACCCTTGGGGTCGAATGCGAAAAGGCCAACATCAAACGCCCCCTCATCGTGACTGACCAAGGCGTGAAAACCGTGGGTATTTTGCAAAAGGCATTAGACGCTTTGCAAGGTTTAGAGGTAGCGGTGTTTGACCAAACCCCTTCCAACCCAACCGAGGCTTCGGTGCGTGCGGCTGTGGCGGTGTACCACGCACACCAGTGCGATGGACTGATTGCTGTAGGCGGCGGCTCCTCCATCGACTGTGCCAAAGGTGTGGCCATTGCTGCCACGCACGAAGGCCCACTTAAAACCTACGCCACCATCGAAGGTGGTTCGCTCAAAATCACACCCGCTGTGTCGCCCATCATTGCAGTGCCCACCACAGCGGGTACGGGCAGTGAGGTGGCGCGTGGGGCCATTGTCATCGTGGACGATGGGCGCAAGTTGGGCTTTCACTCGTGGCACTTGGTTCCCAAAGCCGCATTGCTCGATCCTGAACTCACGCTTGGTTTACCCCCTGCCCTCACCGCCGCCACTGGTATGGATGCCATCGCGCACTGCATGGAAACCTTCATGGCAGCCCCGTTCAACCCGCCCGCCGACGGCATAGCCCTAGATGGCCTCACACGCGGCTGGGCGCACATCGAACGCGCAACAAACGATAGCCAAGACCGCGATGCGCGCCTGAACATGATGAGCGCTTCCATGCAAGGCGCAATGGCATTTCAAAAGGGTTTGGGCTGCGTGCATTCGCTCAGCCACAGCTTGGGCGGTGTGAACCCACGTTTGCACCACGGCACCTTGAACGCCATGTTCTTGCCTGCGGTGGTGCGCTTCAACGCGCAAGCCGAGTCGGTGCAAAAAGAGCGCCGCATGCAACGCATGGCCTATGCCATGGGCTTGGGTGAAATTGAGTCTCCACGAGAAGCAGCCGAAGCCATTGCCCAAGCCATCACCGCCATGAATGCCCGTTTAGGTTTACCCAAAGGCTTGGCCGAGATGGGCGTGGAGACCGCATGGTTTGACAAAATCATTGAAGGTGCCATGGCCGACCATTGCCACAAAACCAACCCGCGCGTTGCCACGCCGCAGGAATACCGGGACATGCTGCACGCAGCGATGTAAGCGGCTTGCGACTGTCCTTAACGGGCTAAGGGGTTAGGTGTGGGTTCGGCCACTTTGACCAACAAGTTTTTGTCGGTGTGGTGAAACAACTCGGCTTGTCCTTGGATCTTCAACACCGTGTCTTCTTCATAACCCCATGTGCCGTCATCATTGATGAACACTTTGATGCGGAACTCGACTGTCTTGAACGCATGGTCTAAAAACGGTGACGAACGCACACCAAAGTGTGGGTCTACTTCGGTGGCTGACACTTCAAAAGTTTTGTCATCTGCATGGGCCTTGCCGTGCGCCATGACCACCATGCCGCGTGGAATGGTGACGGTGTGAATCACCTCGCCCGTGGCGGGTTCCCACAACCAATAGCCCACTTGTTCGTGGTAGGTCTTCACTTGGTCGGGCTTGGTGATGTGCGTGTGATAGCGCAAGCCGTACAACAGCTGCGGGCCATTGGTTTGAGGATCAATCGGTTGCAGCTCGATGCGCTCGACATACGCCTGCTTCTTGGGGCCATCAGCTTTGGGCTTGACGTCTAAGCCACGCTGGCCTTCCCACACACCCGCCATGGCGCGCAGAGGGCCTAAGTTAGCCAAGGTGTTGACATGAATGGGATGGGGCTCGGTGTAAATGTCTTTGGCAAATTGGGTCATTTCACTTTTTTCGTAGGTTGGGTTTTCGGTTTGTTTTTGGCAGATTGTGCACGCAGTGCAGCTTCAAACGCTGTTCGGGGGCAGCTCAAAGACGATGCACCGCAGTCATGTCGGGCTTGTCCATCCAATCTGCAAACTCCTGAACCAACTGCTCACTCGCGCTCACCGCCGCCTTCCAAACCTTCACCCGCCCCTCAAAGTCAGTGGCATAGGTCACAAAGTCGCTGCGGTCTGGCAGTTTGCCGTTGGGCAAGGTCTTGACCCACTCGGGGTTGGGGGCCAACACGATGGTGTTGTCTAAAAACGGGGTGGACTTGTGTCGCCACTTCAGCGCTTTGTCTAGCCAACCAGGCACCACGGCTTGCTGAAAGTGTGGGTAAAGAACCAATGGACTTTTGGCCAAGCCGTTGTAGTTGAGATGCAAGTGGTAGTCGGTGATGCCGCCATCCCAATACGCGCCTGTGGGCGCATCGGGAATGTCGTGCACAGCTTGCAGCACAAACGGGATCGAGCAACTGGCTTGCAGCGCGGCCATGAAGTTGCGCTCGTTCAGCGTCATGTGCTGGGTGGCAAAGTCAGACGCATCAAACGGCAGCTCGCCACGGCTAGAAAACACCACCCGTTCTAACCATGCGCCCATGGCTTTGCGTTGTACGGCATTGAACAGGTACGCGCCCACGTAGCCCAAGGGCGTGAGCAGTGGGTGTTCGTGGTGCAAGATGTGTTTGCCACGCGAAGTCACCACATGCAGGCGGTAGCGCGGGTTGTTGAGCACTTCGCTCACATGGCCGCCATAAAAAGCTTGCAGGGTTTGACTGAATTCCTCACTCACTTGGCTTGCGCTGGGACGCTTTTGGCCTTCGGGTACTTTGTACTCTTGGTGGATGTAGTCGTGCGACAGGCGGTCAAAGCCTTGCACGGGGTTGTCCAAACATGCCGTGGCCATGCGCCACGCGCCGATGGATGCGCCAATAAGGTCAATAGGCTGTGTGCTTTGTTGCAACCATTCGCCAAACAAAAAGCGGTCCAGTGGCCCGAGGATCAAACCCTTGGGCCCACCCGCCGCAGCGGGAATCACGCCGATGTGTTCAGGCTTCAAGCCATGGGCCTCGATGTGGGCCAAGGCTTTGGGGCCAGCGTAAATGTGCAGGGCTTTCAACGCGTGGCCTTGTGATTACTTCTTCAAACCTTGCAGCTTGGCAAAGGCACTTGCCATGGCGGAGCCCGCTGCTGCTTGCGGTGGTGCTGTGTAGCCACTGCTGTAGCCGCCGCCGCGTTGGCGGTTATCGCGACCTGCGTGTTCAAAGCGGTTGTCGCGTGGGCCATCGCGCTTGGCAGGTGCGCCATCCATCTTCATGGTCAAGCTGATGCGTTTGCGCGCCACGTCAACCTCTAACACCTTCACTTTGACGATGTCACCCGTCTTCACCACTTCGCGCGCGTCGGTGATGAACTTGTTGCTGAGTTGGCTGACGTGAATCAGGCCGTCTTGGTGCACACCCAAATCGACAAACGCGCCAAAGGCCGCCACGTTGCTGACCGTGCCTTCGAGCACCATGTCGACCTTGAGGTCTTTGATGTCTTCCACGCCGTCTTGCAGCTTGGCCACTTTGAAGTCAGGGCGCGGGTCGCGGCCTGGTTTTTCGAGTTCGCTCAAGATGTCTTTGACGGTGATGACGCCCACGGTGTCGTTGGCAAACAGTTCAGGCTTCAAGGTTTTGAGCATGTCAGCGCGGCCCATCAGTTCGGCCACGGGCTTGCCCGTTTGCGCCATGATGCGCTCCACAACAGGGTAGGTTTCGGGGTGAACCGCCGTCATGTCCAGCGGGTTGTCGCCATCGCGGATACGCAAGAAGCCCGCGCTTTGTTCAAACGTTTTTGCGCCAAGGCCCGTGACTTTGAGCAACTGCTGGCGGTTGGCAAACGCACCATTGGCTTCACGCCAACGCACCACGGCTTTGGCCGTGGTGGTGCTCAGGCCCGACACGCGAGTGAGCAGCGGCACGCTGGCGGTGTTCAGATCCACCCCTACTTTGTTCACGCAGTCTTCCACCACGGCTTCAAGCGTGCGGGCGAGTTCGCTTTGGTTCACATCGTGTTGGTACTGGCCCACGCCGATGGATTTGGGGTCGATCTTCACCAGCTCAGCCAAGGGGTCTTGCAACCGGCGCGCAATGCTGGCCGCGCCACGCAGGCTCACGTCCACATCGGGCATTTCTTGGCTGGCATATTCACTGGCGCTGTACACGGACGCACCGGCCTCGCTAACCACCACTTTGTCGATGACCTTGGATGCATCGTGTTTAGACATGAGTTTGATGAGTTCACCCGCCAGCTTGTCGGTCTCGCGGCTGGCGGTGCCGTTGCCAATGGCAATCAGGTTTACACCATGCGTCTCGGCCAGCTTGGCCAAGGTGTAGAGCGAGCCATCCCAATCTTTGCGGGGCTCGTGTGGGTAGACAGTGGACGTTTCCACCAGCTTGCCCGTGGCGTCGACCACGGCCACTTTCACGCCGGTGCGAATGCCAGGGTCCAAGCCCATCACCACGCGTGGGCCCGCAGGTGCTGCCAGCAGCAAATCGCGCAGGTTGTCGGCAAACACTTTGATGGCGACTTTCTCGGCCTCTTCACGCAAACGCGTGAACAAGTCGCGCTCGGTGGAAAGGCTGAGCTTCACGCGCCAGGTCCATGCCACGCATTTGCGAATCAGATCGTCCCCTGCTCTGCCCGAGTGGCTCCAGCCGAGGTGCAAGGCAATCTTGCCTTCGGCCAAGCTGGGCTTACCGGGTTCAGGTTCGACGGGAAGAACCAATTTAGCGTCCAGCATTTCCAGCGCACGGCCACGGAACACGGCTAAGGCACGGTGCGAGGGCACGCGGCCAATGGGTTCGTCGTAGTCAAAGTAGTCGCGAAACTTCGCCACATCGGGGTTGTTTTCGTCTTTGCCTGCGGCGAGTTTGCTGCGAAACAATCCCTCGGCCCACAGCCATTCGCGCAAAGATTGAACCAGCGACGCGTCTTCGGCCCAACGCTCGCTCAGCAGGTCGCGCACACCGTCCAGAACTGCGGCCACGGTGGTGAAGTCAGCCCCTTCCACTTTGCCCGCAGGCAAGATGAACGCCTCAGCTTCCACTAGGGGGTTGAGCGTGGGATCGGCAAACAGCTTGTCGGCCAATGGCTCTAAGCCCGCTTCCTTGGCAATCATGCCTTTGGTGCGTCGCTTGGGTTTGAACGGCAAGTAAATGTCTTCCAGCTCTTGCTTGGTGGGCGCAGCTTCGATGGCGGCCAGCAACTCGGGCGTGAGCTTGCCTTGTTCTTGAATGCTTTTGATGACCGCTGCGCGGCGGTCTTCTAACTCACGTAAGTAGCTTAAGCGCGCTTCGAGTTCGCGCAGTTGAATGTCGTCCAAACCGCCGGTCACTTCTTTGCGGTAACGGGCAATGAAAGGCACGGTGGCGCCACCATCGAGCAACTCAACCGCAGAGCGCACTTGGGCTTCGGAGATTTTGATTTCGTTCGCCAGTTGGCGGGTAATTTTTTGCATGCGTTCTAGTCAGTCGAATTCGTCAAAGCGCGACATTTTGCCTGAGCTGCATCTGCGGCCATCGGCCTACATACCGTATGCGTTTGTCAAAAAGGTATCGAGACCCGATTACAAAGTGAGGGCAAAGTCTCGGCGGCCAGGGTCACCGGATGAATACCTGATGATTCAATTGGCGATCCTGTTTTGAAAAATTGAAAACTTGTCGATAGTTTTGATGTTTTTGACATTTCCAAACGACAACTAAGGTGGACATTGCGATGTTTTAAGGCAAAAAATACGATGCGCGCATGTTGGCCGCCTCGATCATCCGCATCAAACCCATTCTCTGGGTGGTGTCCCTTTGCGCTTTGGTGCAAGGTTGCTCTGTGATCAGCCAAACAGAGTACCAAGAGTTCAAGCCCATGGCGCCCCATGCACGGGTGATGAACAAGGTCAAGCTCACTTGGGAGGTCAGGGAGGATGCGGGCGACTATTGCCAACAGGCCCAGAAAAAAGCGAGCCTCTTCGATGCCAAACCTATCGCGTGTGCGGTGTGGGTTGCCTCTGCCAACGAATGCAAGGTGATCACGGGGCCCAACCCCAACCATGTGGTGCTAGGCCATGAGGTGCGACATTGCTTTGAGGGCCAGTTTCACCCTTGACGCGTTCAGTCGGTCGAGATTTCAGGGCTGGCATCAAGTGCAGCTGCTGGTCTGGGTATGTATTTGAAGGTACCCGTGGCATGTGCACACACTTGACCTTCCGCATCGTAAACCGTGCCTTCGGTGAACGCCATGTTGCGTGTGCGGTGAATCAATCGTCCTTTGCCCGTGAGTACGCCACGTGCGGGTTGGATGAAAGACGTTTTCATTTCAATCGTCACCGCCCCCATGGCCTTGTCTACGCTTCGGGCCGCGCTGGCCAGGGTGACATCTAAGAGGGTCATCACCGCCCCTCCATGGGTCACATTGAATGAGTTCAAATGTTCGGGTTCAGGTGTGTAGCGCAACTCAGACTGTCCCTCGTCAAAGAACACCATTTCAAAACCCAAATGGTCCACAAACGGAATGTATGCGCCAAAACTTTCTTGCATGGTGTTCTCCTTCGAGTGTTACAAAACTTCAAATACGCCAGCAGCGCCCATGCCGCCGCCAATGCACATGGTCACGCACACGCGTTTGGCGCCGCGGCGTTTGCCTTCAATCAAAGCATGACCCACCAAACGCTGGCCGCTCACGCCATAGGGGTGACCTACAGCAATGGCGCCGCCGTTGACGTTGAGGCGGTCATCAGGAATGCCCAGTTTGTCGCGGCAGTACAGCACTTGCACAGCAAAGGCTTCGTTGAGTTCCCACAGGTCAATGTCGCCCACGCTCAGGCCCAAACGGTTCAACACTTTGGGGATGGCGTACACAGGGCCAATGCCCATTTCGTCCGGCTCGCAGCCCGCCACAGCAAAGCCGAGAAAGCGGCCCAAGGGCTTCAAGCCACGTTTGCTGGCAAGCGCTTCGCTCATCACCACGCAAGCACCTGCGCCGTCGGAGAATTGGCTGGCATTACCGGCAGAAATCAAACCACCTGGCATGGCGGACTTGAGGTTGGCCAAAGCTTCGACGGTGGAGCCTTCGCGGATGCCTTCGTCTTTGCTGACCGTGACTTGCTTGGTCATCAAGCCCATCACTTTGTCGGCAATACCGGCTTTGACGGTGATGGCTGCAATTTCGGCATCAAACAAACCCGCCGACTGCGCAGCAAAAGCGCGTTGCTGGCTGCGTGCGCCGTATTCGTCCATGGCTTCGCGGCCAATGTTGTAGCGCTTGGCCACGTTTTCGGCGGTTTGCAGCATGTTCCAGTAAATCTCAGGCTTCTTTTTATTCAGTGCCAAGTCCATCAGCATATGTTGGTTCATCTCTTGTTGCACGCACGAGATGCTTTCCACACCACCGGCCACATACACATCGCCTTCACCCGCAATGATGCGTTGCGCGGCAGTGGCAATGGTTTGCAAACCAGACGAACAAAAACGGTTGATGGTCATGCCCGACACCGACACAGGGCAATCGGCCATGAGTGCAATTTGGCGGGCAATGTTGGTGCCGGTTGCGCCTTCGGGCAAGGCACAACCCATGATGACATCATCCACTTCGGCGGCTTCAATGCCGGCGCGTGCAATGGCGTGTTTGACGACGTGGCCACCCAAGGTCGCGCCGTGGGTCATGTTGAAAGAGCCCTTCCAGCTTTTGGCAAGCGGTGTGCGGGCGGTAGAGACGATGACAGCATGGGTCATAGGTTTTCCTTAATTCGGTGTTCAGTTGAAGGTCTTGCCTTCGGCGGCGAGCTTGGCGAGCAAAGGGGCTGGCTTCCAAAATTCGGCGTCATCGTGTGGGTTGGTGGCAAAGCGTTGCATGGCTTGCACCACGTTGAACAAGCCTAACTCGTCCGCGTAGTTCATGGGACCACCGCGGAAGATGGGGAAGCCGTAGCCGCTGATGTAGACCATGTCGATGTCGCTGGCTTTGCTGGCAATGCCTTCTTCCAAAATGTGGGCAGCTTCGTTCACCAACGCAAAGTTGAGGCGCTGCACGATTTCTTCGTCGCTGATTTTGCGTGGCTTGATGCCCAGCGATTCGCGGTGTTTGACAATCATGGCCTCCACATCTTTGTTGGGGATGGCATCGCGTTTGCCCGGCTTGTAGTCGTACCAGCCTGCGCCGGTTTTTTGGCCGAAGCGTCCTTGTTCGCACAACAGGTCTGCGGTTTTGCTGTAGCGACGTGTGGGGTTTTCTGCATATTGGCGCTTGCGGATGGCCCAGCCAATGTCGTTGCCTGCCAAGTCGCCCATGCGGAACGGGCCCATGGCCCATCCAAACTTTTCAAGGGCGCGGTCTACCTGAGCGGGGGTGCAACCTTCGTCGAGCAAGAAGCCGGCTTGGCGGCCGTATTGGTCAATCATGCGGTTGCCAATGAAGCCATCGCACACGCCTGAGAGCACGGCGATTTTTTTGATTTTCTTGGCTACATCCATGGCCGTGGCCAGCACGTCTTTGGCGGTGTCTTTGCCACGCACCACTTCGAGCAGTTTCATCACATTGGCTGGGCTGAAGAAGTGCAAGCCCACCACGTCTTGCGGACGCTTGGTGAAGCTAGCGATTTTGTTGAGGTCCAAGGTGGATGTGTTGGACGCCAAAATCGCGCCCGACTTCATCACCGCGTCGAGTTGTTTAAACACCGCTTCTTTGACGCCCATGTCTTCAAACACAGCTTCAATCACGAGGTCGGCATCTTTGATGTCTTCGTAGCTGAGTGTGGTGCTGAGCAGCGCCATGCGCTCGGCCATCTTGTCTTCTTTGAGTTTGCCTTTTTTGACGCGGTCTTCGTAGTTTTTCTTGATCGTGGCTACGCCACGGTCCAAGGCTTCTTGCTTGGTTTCAAGCATCTTGACGGCAATGCCTGCGTTCAAGAAGTTCATGGCTATGCCGCCCCCCATGGTGCCTGCACCAATGACGGCCACCTGCTTGATATCACGCACTGGCGTGTCGCTGGGCACATCGGCAATCTTGCTAGCCGCACGCTGTGCACCAAACAAGTGTCGCAAAGCACGGCTTTCGGGCGTCCACATGAGGTTGATGAACTGCTCGCGCTCGTACATCATGCCGTCGTCAAACTTCTTCTTGGTGGCCATCTCCACCGCGTCCACCGCTTTGGGTGGCGCGGGGTAGTTTTTGGCCATGCCTTTGACCATGTTGCGGGCGAACTGGAAGTACGCGTCGCCCATAGGGTGTTTGCATGGCAAGTCGCGCACTTTGGGCAGTGGGCGCACATCGGCGACTTCACGGGCGTAGGCAATGGCCTCGTCCATCAGGCTCTTGGGCGACATGGCCATTTGGTCAAACAGTTTTTGGCCGGGCAACATGCTGAGCATGTCGCTCTTGATGGCTTCACCGCTCACGATCATGTTCAACGCGGGCTCCACACCCAAGGCGCGTGGTAAGCGTTGCGTACCGCCTGCGCCAGGGATGAGGCCGAGCTTGACTTCAGGCATGCTGATGCTGGTGCCCGGTGCGCACACGCGGTAGTGGCAACCCAGTGCCAGTTCTAGGCCACCGCCCATCACCACGGTGTGCATGGCAGCCACCACGGGCTTGCTGCAGTTTTCTACGTAAGAAATCACACTGAGCAAATTGGGTTCTTGGAAGGCTTTGGGTGAACCAAACTCACGCACATCTGCACCGCCTGAGAAAGCTTTGCCGTGGCCCGTGATGACCACGGCTTTGACCGCGGCATCGGCTTGCGCTTGGGCGATGCCCGCCACCAACGCGCGGCGTGTCTCAAGCCCCATGCCATTGACCGGCGGGTTGTTCAAGGTGATCACGGCCACATCGCCGTGTACTTGGTAGTCTGCACTCATTGCATGTCCTTATGAAAACTGATGGGGTTGTTTAGGCGCTTGGCAGCTTGTAGTCTTTGAGCTGTTCGCGCAATTTGGTTTTGAGCATCTTGCCGGTGGCGCCCAATGGAATGGCATCGACAAACACCACGTCGTCTGGGATTTGCCATTTGGCAGTCTTGCCTTCGTAGAAGGCCAAGAGTTCTTCGCGGCTCACGTGTGCGTCTGGCTTTTTGACCACCGCCACGATGGGGCGCTCATCCCACTTGGGGTGAGGCACACCAATGCACGCGGCCATGGCCACTGCGGGGTGTGCCACGGCGATATTTTCAATGTCAATCGAGCTGATCCACTCGCCGCCCGACTTGATGACGTCTTTGCTGCGGTCAGTGATTTGCATGAAGCCATCGGCATCGATGGTGGCGACGTCGCCTGTGGGGAACCAGCGTTGGCCGTCTTTGTCAGTGACCAGCGGATCGCCCTCACCTTTGTAGTAATTGGCCACCACCCAAGGGCCTTTGACCAGCAAGTCGCCATAGGCTTTGCCGTCATGCGGCTGATTGTCGCCTGCGTCGTTGACAATTTTCATATCCACGCCATAAATGGCGCGGCCTTGTTTGAGCAGCAATTTCATTTGTTGCTCTTTGGGCAGCTTAAGGTGTTTGTTTTTTAACGTACACAAGGTGCCCAAGGGGCTGAGTTCGGTCATACCCCAAGCGTGCAAAACCTCCACACCGTAGTCGTCACGGAACGCATCAATCATGGCGGGCGGGCAGGCCGAGCCGCCAATGACGGTGCGCTTCAAGGTGGAGAACTTCAAGCCGTTGGGCTTCATGTGCCCCAGCAACATTTGCCACACCGTGGGCACGCCAGCGGCGTAGGTGACGCCTTCGTTCTCAATCATTTCGTAAACCGATTTGCCGTCCATGCCAGGACCTGGGAACACCAGCTTGGCGCCGGTGAGTGCAGCGCTGTACGGGATGCCCCACGCGTTGACGTGGAACATAGGCACCACGGGCAAGATGGCGTCGCGGGCAGAAATACACATCACATCAGGCAGCGCAGCCGCGTAGGCGTGCAAGGTGGTGGAGCGGTGGCTGTACAGCGCGGCTTTGGGGTGGCCCGTGGTGCCGCTGGTGTAGCACATGCTCGACGCGGTGTTTTCATCAAACACGGGCCATTGGTAAGTGGTTTTTTGGCTGCCCATCCACGCTTCGTAGCTGATGAGGTTGGGAATGCCCGTGTCGGCTGGCAGCTTGTCCGCGTCGCACATGGCCACCCAATGTTTGACCGTTGGGCACTTGCTGTGAACGGCTTGAATGATGGGTAAAAACGTCATGTCAAAGCACAGCACTTGGTCTTCTGCATGGTTGGCAATCCACGCAATTTGCTCGGGATGCAAACGTGGGTTGATGGTGTGCAGCACGCGCCCCGAGCCACTGACGCCAAAGTACAGCTCTAAGTGGCGATAGCCGTTCCAAGCAATGGTGGCCACGCGGTCGCTGAAGCCCAGTTTCATGCCGTCGAGTGCATTGGCCACTTGGCGCGAACGGCGCGCCACATCGGACCATGTGTAGCGGTGGATGTCGCCTTCCACACGGCGTGACACCACTTCACTATCGCTGTGGTGTTTGTCTGCGAACTCAATCAGGTTTGAAATCAACAGCGGTTGGTCTTGCATCAGTCCTAGCATGGTGTCTCCTCATTGTTTTTAAATTTTCGCACGATCGTGCTTTTTTGTGTATTGTGCCAAGTGTTTGTGCATTTTTCGGGAAAGCCCACAAAAAACCTGCCTATGGATAACCCGAGACAATGCCAAACATGTTTCATCGCCCCGCCGCTCCGACCGCCAACCTTGCGTGGCTCAACACGTCTGATGTGGGTTTTGCTACGCTGGGTGCCACGTTTGCCACGCCCACCGAGCCCACGCCCTTACCTGCCGCCCATTGGGTAGGTTGCAACAAAGCGTTGCGAGCTGAGCTGGGGTTGCCTGCGGACCTTTGGCAACAACAAGAGGCGCTGAATTTGCTCTCGGGCAATGCGCTGCCCGCGACTGGCCTCACTTACGCCAGCGTTTACAGCGGTCATCAATTTGGTCAATGGGCAGGCCAACTGGGCGATGGTCGCGCTTTGAACCTTGGCGCCATTCAAACGCCTCATGGCTTGCAAGAGCTGCAGCTCAAAGGCGCAGGCCCCACCCCCTACTCTCGCCGTGGCGATGGCCGCGCGGTGTTGCGTTCCAGCATTCGTGAGTTTTTGGCCAGCGAAGCCATGCATGGTTTGGGCATTCCCACCACGCGTGCTTTGTGCGTCACAGGCTCGCCCGCTCATGTGCGGCGTGAAGAAGTAGAAACAGCCGCCGTGGTGACACGCGTGGCGCCAAGCTTTGTGCGCTTTGGTCACTTCGAGCATTTCGCGTCCAACGGCCAAATCGATGAACTGCGCGCCTTGGCCGACCATGTGGTGACCGCACATTTCCCGGCATTGCAAGACAAAGCAGGCGCTGATCGCTACGTGGCACTGCTGCACGCAGTCACCCAACGCACCGCCCACTTGATGGCGCAATGGCAAGCCGTGGGCTTTTGCCACGGCGTGATGAACACCGACAACATGAGCGTGCTCGGCCTCACGCTCGACTATGGCCCATTTCAATACTTAGACGGTTTTGATGCCAACCACATTTGCAACCATTCCGACCACCAAGGCCGCTATGCCTATGCACGTCAACCGCAAATCGCCTACTGGAACTTGTTCTGCCTCGGTCAAGCCTTGATGCCACTCATCGACGAGCAAGCCCCAGCTTTGGCTGCGCTAGAGAGTTACAAAGCAACTTTCCCGAGCGCCATGGACCAAGCCATGCGCCACAAGTTGGGCCTCAGCGACACACACGCGGGCGACCGTGCTTTGGTGGAAGACCTGCTGCAAGCCCTACAACAAGACCGTGTGGACTACACCGTGTTTTGGAGGCGCTTGAGCGTGGCCGTGCGCGAATCAGCCTACAGCCCCCACGCGTTTGAGCCTGTGCGCGACTTGTTCCTGCACCGCGAGGTGTTTGATGCGTGGTGCACGCGCTACCTAGAGCGCTTAGGCGCGGCCAACCGCCAAACCACAGGCGACGCCATGCTGCGTACCAACCCCAAATACATCTTGCGCAACCACTTGGGCGAGCTGGCCATTCGCCAAGCCAAAGCAGGCAACTTTGCGATGGTGCAAGACCTGCTGCAAGTGCTGCACGCCCCCTTTGACGAACACCCCACCTACGAAGCCTGGGCAGGCCTTGCGCCAGAATGGGCCTCATCCATTGAAATCAGCTGCTCCTCATGACTCTCGAAAAAACCGAACAAGAATGGCGCGACCTGCTGGCCGCCAAAAACGCCGAGCCTGTGGCGTATGAAGTGACGCGCAAAGCCGCCACCGAGCGCCCGTTCACCGGCAAATACGAAGACCATTGGGCGCCAGGCAGCTACCACTGCATGTGCTGTGACGCCAAACTGTTTGACGCGTCGGCCAAGTTTGATGCCGGCTGCGGCTGGCCCAGCTTTCACACCGCGGCCAGCGAAGAAGCGATTGCCGAGCACCGCGACACCAGCCACGGCATGGTGCGTGTGGAAACCGTGTGCAGCCAATGTGGCGCGCACTTGGGCCATGTGTTCAACGACGGCCCTGCCCCTACCGGCTTGCGCTACTGTATGAACTCGGCTTCGTTAGACTTCGTGCCTAACAAATAAAGCGTTTATGAAATTACTGCTCGACTTCTTCCCCATCCTCTTGTTTTTTGGCACCTTCAAAGCGTGGGGCATCATGGCCGCCACGGCGGTGGCCATTGCCGCCACCTTGGTTCAAATTGGCTATTTGCGTTACAAAAATGGTTTTGTAGAGCCCATGCAATGGGTCAGCCTGGGCGTCATCGTGGTGTTTGGCGGCGCCACGCTGCTCACCCAAGACGAAACGTTCATCAAGTGGAAGCCCACCGTTTTGTACTGGTTGATGGGCAGTGCTTTGTGGGGCGGTCACTTGGTGTTCAAGCGCAATTTCATCCAGCAACTCATGGGCGCTCAAGTGGAGTTGCCTGCACACGCTTGGGGCGTGTTGTTGCACAGCTGGGCCTGCTTCTTTGCCGTCATGGGCTGCATCAACATTTGGGTGGCCAACCACTTTGACACCGACACCTGGGTGAGTTTCAAACTCTTTGGCGGTTTGGGCTTGATGCTGGTGTTTGTCGTGGCGCAAGGCGTCTACATGAGCCGCTTTATCAAAGAGCAACCTGAGGACCCAACGTGAATATCACCGCACAAGCCCTGACACAGCGATTACAAGAGCACTTAAACCCCGTTTTTGTCGAGGTTTTAGACGAAAGTGCGGCCCATGCGGGTCATGCGGGTGCGAATGGCAGCGGCTTCGGTACCCATTTTCGAGTACGCATTCAGAGCCCACTTTTTACAGGCAAATCACGCGTGGCAAGGCATCGCCTTGTGTATGATGCGTTGCAAGAATATATAGATCAAGGTTTGCATGCCTTGGCCATTGAAGTCATAGAAACCCCCTGAGACCTGACATGAAAAAACAAATGATTTGGACCGCTGTTGCTGCCGCTGCGTTCGCTGGCTTGAGCATGGGCGCTCACGCGCAAAACATCGCCATCGTCAACGGCAAAGCCGTACCGACCAGCCGTGCCGAAGCACTGGCTCAGCAAGTCGCTCGCTCTGGCCGCCCCATCACTCCTGACGTCGAAGCCCAAATCAAAGAAGAAGTCATTGCTCGCGAAATCTTTATGCAAGAAGCGCAAAAGCGAGGTTTGGATGCGACTGAAGAGTACAAGTCTCAAATCGAATTGGCGCGTCAAACCATCTTGATTCGCGAGTTGTTCGCTGAGTTCCAAAAAACGTCTGCTGTGACCGACGCAGATGTGCAAGCCGAGTACGACAAATTTGTGGCAGCCAATGGTGGCAAAGAGTACCGTGCGCGTCATATCTTGGTGGAAACCAAAGCGCAAGCCGAAGCCATCCTCGCCAGCCTGAAAAAAGGCGGCAAGTTTGAAGACATCGCCAAAAAGCAATCCAAAGACCCAGGCTCAGGAGCCAACGGTGGTGACCTCGATTGGGCGGCACCTGGTAACTACGTCAAAGAGTTCTCTGACGCCATGGTCGCTTTGAACAAAGGCCAAGTGTCCGGCCCTGTGCAGAGCCAATTTGGGTTCCACATCATTCGCTTGGATGACGTACGTGAAGCCCAGTTGCCAGCACTGGAAGACGTGAAGCCACAAATCGTCCAACAAATGACACAACAACGCATGGCCACGTTCCAACAAGAACTGCGTGCCAAAGCCAAGGTCGAGTAATTCGCCTTTGCCTCATGCACACAGCGGCCTTCGGGCCGCTTTTGTTTTTTTAGATAATTCAAGCCATGTCCTTGCTCAACCACCAACTCGAACTGCTTGCCCCCGCGCGTGATGCCGACATTGGCATTGCCGCCGTTCACCACGGCGCAGACGCGGTGTACATCGGGGCCCCCGCCTTTGGTGCGCGAGCCAGTGCCACCAACACGCTGCAAGACATCGAGCGTTTGTGTAAAGAAGCACACCGCTTCAACAGCAAAATCTTCATCACCCTCAACACCATCTTGCGCGACGACGAATTAGAAGATGCTCAAAAAATGGCGTGGGATGTGTACCGTGCAGGCGCAGATGTGTTGATCGTGCAGGACATGGCGTTCTTGGAAATGGACTTGCCACCCATTCAGTTGCACGCCAGCACACAAACCGACATTCGCACGCCCGAAAAAGCGAAGTTCATGCAAGACGTGGGCTTCTCGCAAATTGTGCTGGCCCGCGAACTGACGCTGCCGCAAATCAAAGCCATCCATGATGTGCTCGACGCCGAGCGCTGCAAGCTCGAATTCTTTGTGCACGGTGCGCTGTGCGTGGCCTACAGCGGCCAGTGCTACATCAGCCATGCGCACACAGGCCGCAGCGCCAACCGTGGCGACTGCAGCCAAGCCTGCCGCCTGCCCTACCACGTCACCGATGCCCAGGGCCGATTCATCGCCCACGACAAACACGTGCTCTCGATGAAAGACAACAACCAAAGCGAGAACCTCGCCGCCTTGGTCGATTCGGGGGTACGCAGCTTCAAAATTGAAGGCCGCTACAAAGACATGGCCTATGTGAAAAACATCACCGGCCACTACCGCGTGTTGATGGATGAGCTGATTGAAGCGCGCCAATACTCGGCCGACCCTGAGCGTCCACCACTCAGTCGTGCATCGAGTGGCAACACCACGCTGTACTTCACGCCCAACCCCGAGCAGAACTTCAACCGCGAATTCACCGACTACTTTGTGCAAGGCCGCAAAGAAGACATTGGCGCGTTTGACTCGCCCAAGAACCCAGGCATCGTGTTGGGCGAAGTGATGGGCACAGGCCCGAATTGGCTGGACGTGCAGCCCTACGACAAAGCTGCTGTGCTGCACAACGGCGATGGCCTGTGCTACTACGATCTGCAAAAAGAACTGGTGGGCGTGGCCATCAACCGCGCAGAGCCCAGCTCCAAAAAAGGTGTGTGGCGTTTGTACCCGAAAGACCCGATTGAAGGCTTTCGCGATTTGCGTGCGGGCATGGTCATCAACCGTAACCGCGACATGGATTGGGTGCGCGGCCTAGAGAAGAACTCCAGCGAGCGCCGCATTGGCGCGTGGGTGGAGTTTGCTGAAACCCCACAAGGCTTTGAGCTCAAGCTCACCGATGAAGACGGCCACACAGCCAATGCCCTCCTCGCCTGCACCAAAGAACTCGCCAAAGACGCGGTACGCAACGACGCCAGCTTGCGCGAGCACCTGAGCAAATTTGGCGCAACCGTGTTTGAAGTGCTCAACCTGCAAATCAATATCAGCCAACCTTGGTTTGTACCGGCCTCGTCACTCAATGCTTTGCGCCGTGATGCAGTGGAGCAGTTGGAGCTTGCACGCGTCAAAGCCTACAACCGTCCCCAACGCACCGCCGCCGTTGAGCCACCCGTGAGCTACCCCGAAGATTCGCTCACCTACCTCGCCAACGTATTCAACCAAAAGGCGCATGACTTTTATGCCAAGCACGGCGTGAAGGTGATTGAAGCCGCGTACGAGAGTCACGAAGAGCTAGGCGAAGCCAGTTTGATGATCACCAAACACTGCGTGCGCTTCAGCATGAGCCTGTGCCCCAAGCAAGCCAAAGGCGTCACAGGTGTGCAAGGTACGGTCAAAGCCGAGCCACTGATGCTCATCAACGGCAGCGAGAAACTCACCCTGCGTTTTGACTGCAAACCCTGTGAGATGCATGTGGTGGGCAAGATGAAAAAGTCTGTGCTCAATCAGCGCGTCAAAGAGATGGCTGAGTCGCCGATCACGTTTTACAAAACGCGCCCATAAGAAAAAAACCGCAGCCTAGACTGCGGTTGTTTACGCGTGAAGCAAATGCATTAACCCACCCACTGACGCGCATTGCGCCACATACGCATCCAAGGGCTGAACGCCTCGATGCCGCCTGAGGCGCCCAAGTCTGTCCAGCTCATTTGCACGTTGCGGAACACGCGCTCGGGGTGCGGCATCATGGCGGTGAAGCGGCCGTCTGCTGTGGTGACGGAGGTCAAGCCACCTGCACTGCCGTTGGGGTTGAACGGATAGGCTTCAGTGGCTGCACCGTGGTTGTCCACAAAGCGCATCGCAGGCAAAACGTTTGCCGCATTGCCGCGTTGGCTGAAATTGGCAAACCCTTCACCGTGCGCCACGGCAATCGGCAAGCGTGCGCCTGCCATGCCTGCAAAGAACAAAGAAGGTGATTCCAACACTTCCACCATGCTCAAACGCGCTTCAAAGCGCTCGCTTTGGTTGGTGGTGAAGCGTGGCCAGTGTTCAGCACCAGGGATGATGTCAGCCAACTCGGCAAACATTTGGCAACCGTTGCACACGCCCAAGCCGAAGGTGTCGGTGCGTGCAAAGAACTGCTGCATTTGCTCAGACAACACGGGGTTGAACGTGATGCTGCGCGCCCAGCCAATGCCAGCGCCTAAGGTGTCGCCGTAGCTGAAGCCACCGCATGCCACCAAACCTTTGAAGTCTTGCAGCTTGGCGCGGCCGGTTTGCAAGTCGGTCATGTGCACGTCGTACGCATCAAAACCGGCTTCGGCAAACGCATAGGCCATCTCAACATGTGAGTTGACGCCCTGCTCGCGCAGCACGGCCACTTTGGGTTTGGCGGCCACGTTGATGAACGGTGCGGCCACGTTGTCGAGAGCTGGGTCATTGAAGCCCGCTGGCAAATGCACATGCATGCCGGGGTCGCTGGGGTTACCAGCGGCTGCGTGTTCGGCATCTGCACACGCAGGGTTGTCACGCTGTTGGCAAATCTTCCAGCTCACGCTGTCCCATACTTGGTGCAGGTCAGCCAGCTTGGCCACAAACACTTCTTGGGTGTCGCGCCACACGCTGATCTCGCCCTTGCCTTTGTCGATGGTGGACGATTGGGGGCGTGTCTTGCCCACGAAATGGCTGTGCTTAGAGAGGCCGTGCTCACGCAAGGTTTGCATCACCTCGTTGCGCTCAGAGGTGCGCACTTGCAGCACCACGCCCAACTCTTCGTTGAACAAGGCTTGCAGCGTCAGCTCTTCGCGACGGGCGCTGACCTGTGAGGCCCAATTCTTGGTGTCGCCGTATTCAGCACGGCTGTCACTGATGCCGTCACCTTCAGTGATGAGCATGTCTACATTCAGTGCCACGCCCACTTGGCCTGCAAATGCCATTTCGCACACAGCGGCCATCAGGCCACCATCGCTGCGGTCGTGGTACGCCAAGATCTTGCCTTGTGCGCGTAAGGCGTTCACAGCGTTGACGAGCTTGACCAGGTCTTGCGCATCGTCAAGGTCTGGCACTTCGTCGCCTGCTTGATTCAGCACTTGGCCCAAGATGCTGCCGGCCATGCGGCGCTTGCCCTCGCCCAACTGCACCAGCACCAAGGTGGTGTCGTCGGTGTTGTTGAGCTGCGGCGTGAGCGTGCCGCGCACATCGGCGATGGACGCAAACGCGCTGATGATGAGGCTCACTGGCGAGGTGACTTTTTTGGTCTCGCCGTTTTCTGCCCACTGCGTACGCATGGACAAACTGTCTTTGCCCACGGGGATGGAAATGCCCAAGGCGGGACACAGCTCCAAGCCCACGGCTTTGACGGTGTCATACAAGGCGGCGTCTTCACCCGCTTCGCCGCAAGCGGCCATCCAGTTGGCGCTGAGTTTGACGCGTGGCAATTCAAACGGCGCGGCCAACAAATTGGTGATGGCTTCAGCCACGGCCATGCGGCCTGATGCGGGCGCGTCGAGCGATGCGAGCGGTGTGCGCTCGCCCATGCTCATGGCTTCACCCGCGAAGCTTTGGTAATCGGCCAAGGTCACGGCCACATCGGCCACAGGCACTTGCCATGGACCCACCATTTGGTCGCGGTGCGTCAGGCCACCCACGGCGCGGTCGCCGATGGTGACGAGGAAGCGTTTGCTGGCCACGGTCGGGTGGCTCAGCACGTTGATGACGGCTTCTTGCAAGCTCACGCCTGTGAGGTCCATGGGCGCGCTGGTGCGCTCCACGCGCGTCACGTCACGGTGCATCTTGGGTGGTTTGCCCAACAGCACGTTCATGGGCATGTTGACTGCCGCCTCTGCCGTGGCACCTGTGTGATGTGCCAGTGACACATCTTCATTGGCAACGGTCAGGTGACGCTCTTCGGTCGCCACGCCGACCACCGCAAACGGGCAACGTTCACGCTCACAGAAGGCTTTGAATTGCTCAAGCGACTCAGGTGCAATCGCCATCACGTAGCGCTCTTGGCTTTCGTTGGACCAAATTTCTTTGGGGGCCAAGCCTGATTCTTCGAGTGGTACGGCACGCAAATCAAAACGTGCGCCACGGCCTGCGTCATTGGTCAGCTCGGGGAACGCGTTGGACAAACCGCCTGCGCCCACATCGTGAATCGCGAGGATGGGGTTGGCCTTGCCCTGCGCCCAGCAATGGTTGATCACCTCTTGCGCACGGCGCTCAATTTCGGGATTGCCGCGTTGCACCGAGTCAAAGTCGAGTTCAGCCGCGTTGGTGCCACTGGCCATCGAGCTGGCTGCGCCACCGCCCATGCCAATGCGCATGCCGGGGCCACCGAGTTGAATCAGCAAGGTGCCTGCAGGGAACTCAATCTTCTTGGTTTGTTCGCTGTCAATCACGCCCAAGCCACCCGCAATCATGATGGGTTTGTGGTAGCCGCGTGTCACGCCAGCCACGTCTTGCTCGTACTCGCGGAAGTAGCCGGTCAGGTTAGGACGGCCAAACTCGTTGTTGAACGCCGCGCCGCCCAGTGGGCCTTCGGTCATGATTTGCAAAGGGCTGGCCATGTGTGAGGGGCGGCCCAACTTGCTGTCCCACAGCTTTGACACAGTAAAGCCAGACATACCGGCCTTGGGCTTAGAGCCACGGCCTGTGGCGCCCTCATCGCGAATCTCGCCGCCGTTGCCGGTGGAGGCGCCAGGGTAAGGCGAAATGGCTGTGGGATGGTTGTGGGTTTCAACCTTCATCAACACATGGTTGGTGGCGGACACTGATCTGTACTGAGGCAGGTCTTTGCCATTGTGGGTAGCGATGAAGCGTTCCACCTGGTGACCTTCCATGATGGAGGCGTTGTCCGAATACGCCACCACCGTGTATTGGGGGCTGGTTTTTTCGGTGTGGCGAATCATGCCAAACAGGCTGTGCGATTGCGCTTGGCCGTCAATGGTGAACTCGGCATTGAAAATTTTGTGGCGGCAGTGTTCGCTGTTGGCCTGCGCGAACATCATCAGCTCCACATCGGTGGGGTTGCGTTTGAGCTGGGTGAACGCATTCACCAAATACGCAATCTCGTCCTCGGCCAAGGCCAAACCCCAGCGCTTGTTGGCGTCTTGCAATGCGGCTTCGCCACCTTGGAGCACGTCTACTTGCTCCATTGGTGCGGGGTGCAACTCGGTGAACAACCCCAGTGCCTCGTCGCGTGTGCGCATCACAGACTCGGTCATGCGGTCGTGCAACACATCGGCCACGGCGGCCAGTTGTTCGGGGGTGAGTGTGGCTTTGCTGAGTAAGCCGTCTTTGAGCTGAAGGTGGAACTCGGTGATGCGCTCAATGCGTTTGAGCTGCAAACCGCAGTTGTGCGCAATGTCAGTGGCCTTCGAGGCCCAAGGCGACACCGTGCCAAAACGTGGCGTGACCACCAACAAGGTGCCTGCGTGTGATATGTGTGCCGGCTCGCCGTAGGTCAGCAAGGCTGCCAGTGTTTGCTGCTGCGCGGCATCCAATGTGGCCTCGGTTGCAGCCAAGTGCACAAAGCGGGCACTCAGGCCTTGGATTTGCGGGGAGATTGCCGCCAAACGGGGCAAGAGCTGTTGAACACGGAAATCGCTGAGGGCGTTGCCGCCTTCGAAAATGCTGATGTGCA
>JACCDX011584669.1_pt1 | contig 66539 bp, 96 predicted proteins | sample 7449681 | NCBI WGS metagenome assembly JACCDX01 (sample SAMN15323450, study PRJNA562643) | freshwater metagenome | isolation source: river surface water | place: USA:Blue River Watershed | collected 2017-08-18
GTGCTACTTTTGGTGGCTCGAACGGATCATTGCACGGACTGACTAAGTTCAATATGACGGGTGCTCCATCGAATGCGTTTTTCTTGGAGTACATTGCTCGTCCACAGACAGCTGAGATATTCTTTGAAGAGGTGCTGATGGCTTGTGTGTTCTACGGAATGCCACTGCTTTGCGAGAATAACAAAGCACGTTTGCTCTATCACTTCAAGAACAGAGGCTACAGAGGCTTCTCAATGAATCGTCCTGATAAGCACGCAAGTAAGTTATCATTCACAGAACGTGAAATTGGGGGTATCCCATCATCAAGTGAGGACATCAAGCAGGCTCACGCGACAGCGATTGAGACATACATCGAGCGTTATGTAGGTTACGACCTAGAAGGAAGTTACCGTCAGCCTGATGAGATAGGCGATATGCCGTTTAACAAGACGCTTCAAGACTGGGCTAAATTCGATGTAAACGACAGAACAAAGTTTGACGCATCAATTAGTTCAGGATATGCTATTATGGCAAATCAAAAGCACGTATATTTGCCTGAGAAAAAAGAGTCAAAAATAAGCATTAAATTTGCAACTTACGATAACACTGGTTCTTTCAGTAGAATTAAGAAGATATGAACAAACCCCTTGGAATATTAATGCCCGATACCCAGTTTCCTTCGCAGTTAGCAACTGATCAGGAAAAGGCTTCTTGGGAATACGGCTTAAGAATTGGGCAAAGCATCTCATACGAATGGTTTGCAAAAACAAGCAATAGCTGCCGATATTACTCACAATGGATTGATTTCCACCGCACTAGACTTTATGCTAGAGGTGAGCAACCGATTGCTAAATACAAAAGCCAATTCGAGGTAGATGGAGATATGTCTCACATTAACCTAGATTGGACTCCTGTGCCTATTATTCCTAAGTTTGTTGACATTGTTGTTAACGGAATGCACGATCGTTTATTCGAAGTAAAGGCATACGCACAAGATGCGATGTCTGCTGAGAAACGTTCGAAGTTCCAAGACATGGTGGAGGCTGATATGATTGCCAAAGATTTCTTAGTTCAAACTAAGCAGGAGTTTGGTATCGATGCGTTTAACGTGCCAGAGCAAGACTTGCCTGAGAATGACCAAGAGCTTTCTTTGTATATGCAGATTAACTATAAACCTGCGATTGAGATTGCTGAGGAAGAGGCGATTAACACTATTTTAGATTTAAACCATTACCAAGACGTTCGTAAAAGGGTCGACTACGATATCACAACAATTGGAATCGGAGTTGTAAAACACTCGTTTGTTCCAGGAACAGGAGTTCGTGTGGAGTATGTTGACCCCGCTAATATTGTATATAGTTACACCGAGTCTCCAACATTTGAAGATTGCTTCTATTGGGGTGAGGTAAAGCAAGTACCAATCACGGAACTAATTAAGATTAAGCCAGACATTACAAAAGAGGAGTTGGCAGAGATTCAGCAATTAGGAACTGCGTGGTACAATTATTACGGCATCATGCGTCCGTATCGTAGCGACATCTTCAATAGAGATGTTGTGACATTGTTGTATTTCAATTATAAAACAGACAAGACCTTTGTTTACAAGAAGAAATATCTTGAGAACAATGGCGTTCGTGTAATCCAAAAAGATGAAAGTTTCAACCCTCCTGAAGGAACTGAAGAAAGATTCGAAAGAATTGAGAAGAGAATTGATGTATGGTACGAAGGTGTTATGGTACCTGGATCTCCTTATTTACTTAAGTGGGAGCTTGCTAGGAATATGGTTCGCCCTAAGTCTGCTTCTCAGTATGCCTTACCGAACTACATAGCGGTAGCACCAAGAATGTACAAGGGTATCATCGAGTCATTGACCCGTCGTATGATTCCTTTTGCTGACTTGATTCAAATGACCCATCTTAAGTTGCAACAAGTATTACAGCGTGTTGTGCCAGATGGTGTATTCATTGATGCTGATGGTATCAACGAGGTTGACTTGGGAACAGGTGGTGCTTACAATCCAGAAGACGCTTTACGTTTGTATTTCCAAACGGGTAGTGTTATTGGACGTAGCATGACAACCGATGGTGATTTAAACCATGGTCGTGTCCCTATTCAAGAGCTTAACACTAATAGTGGTCAAGGTAAGATTACAGCATTGATTAATGCGTACAATCAGTACTTGAGCATGATTCGTGATGTAACAGGATTGAACGAGGCACGTGATGCGTCTACACCTAACCCTGATGCATTAGTTGGTGTGCAGAAACTTGCAGCACTCAATTCAAACACAGCTACTCGTCATATCTTAGAGGGTAGTTTATTTATTACTAGAAAATTATCGGAGGCGTTATCGCTTCGTATTGCAGATATCTTAGAGTACTCGGACTTCAAGGAAGAGTTCACTATGCAGATTGGCAAGTATGCTGTTGGTATCTTAGAGGAAATCAAGGACTTGTACTTACACGACTTTGGTATCTTTATCGAGGTTGCTCCTGACGAAGAAGAAAGAGCTCAATTAGAGGCTAACATTCAGATGGCATTACAACGCGATCAGATTAGCTTAGAAGATGCGATTGATATCCGTCAAATGAAGAACCTTAAGTTGGCTAATGAGCTACTTAAGATGAAGCGTAAAGACAAGCAGAAGAAGGATATGCAGAATGAGCAGGCTAAAATTCAGATGCAAACTCAAGGTAATATCCAGTCGTCTCAAGCATCGGCTCAATCAGCATTGCAGAAAGTTCAAGCGGAGGCTGCGGCTAAGGCACAACTTGCTCAGGCTCAGATGCAGTTTGATATTCAACGTATGCAGGCAGAGGCTCAGATTAAAGAGCAGTTGATGAGCGTTGAGTTCAACTACAACATGCAACTACGTGGCATGGAGGTTGAGAAGGTTAAGCAACTAGATATGGATAAGGAGAAAGCTAAAGATAACCGCACAAGGCTTCAAGCTACTCAGCAGTCTAAACTGATTGAACAACGTCAAAAAGACCTTCCAGCGATGGATTTCGAGTCCGAAGAGGATTCCTTGGACGGGTTTTCCTTAGAGCAGTTCAATCCAAGATAAAATTTATTACTACTTTTGTGCAACTAAATTAAATTAAATGGAGAATATACAAGTAAAACTAGTGGACTTCCAAGAGAAGTCTGTTGCAGAAGTGGAGCAAGAGTTGCTCGACAAGCACGAAGAAAAGATGGCTGATGTGCCTGCGGAACCAATTCCGGATGTCACTGAAGTCCAAGTACCAGAGTCGCCTACGTTTGGTGACAATGACGTTCTTTCATATATTAAAACTAAGTTCAACAAAGAGGTTAGCTCTTTGGATGAATTATTTGTAGAGAAGCCACAGACGCAGCAAGAGATGCTGCCTGAAGACGTGAACGCTTTCTTAAAGTTCAAGAAAGAGACAGGTCGTGGTTTAGAAGATTTCTACCGTGTTAACCAAGATTATTCTAAGGTTAATCCAGAAAGACTTCTAGCTGACTACATGCGTGAGATTAATCCTGATTTTGATGATGAGGATATTGCGTTCGAGTACGAGTCAAGATTTAGTTATGACGAGGACATGGATGATGAGAAAGAAATCAAGCGTAAAAAGTTAGCACTTAAAAAAGAACTTGGAAAGGCTTCAAAGTACTTTGAAGAGCAGAAGGAAAAATACAAAGCTCCCCTTGAGTCGAGGATGGAGGCTTCAATTCCTACTGAAGACAAAGAGGCTTTGGAATCTTACAAGCAATATATCAGCCAGTCTACTGCTATGCAGCAAGAACAGGCTAAAAAGTCGGAGTACTTTTTAAGTAAGACGAGTGAATTGTTTACTGATGAATTCAAAGGTTTTGATTTCAAGGTCGGTGACAAGGATGTATCTTACAAACCAGGAACTCCAGAGCAGCTGAAAGCTCAACAAACAGACATTTCCAAATTCTTCACTAATTTCGTTGATGAAAATGGATACATTAAGGATGCGAAACAGTATCACAAGACAATTGCTGCGGCAATGAACCCCGATGCTATGGCCAAGTTCTTTTATGACATGGGCAAAGCAGATGCGATTGATGACAGCGTTCGTCAGAGCAAGAACATCGATATGAGTGTGAGGAATGCTCCACAGAATATTGAGAAAGGTGGGTTTAAAGTTACTTCATTGGATGGTGATCATGGTAACAAACTTAAGATCAAATCATTTAAAAACTAAAACCAAAAAACAAAACAATGGCTGGATCAGTTCAAGCTACCCCGGGTTATCAATTAGAGCCCTCAGCGGTAAAGGCAACATTGCCTACAAACTACATTACTAACTTCGATTTCTTAAACCAGTATCTTCCTGATACTTACGAGTCTGAATTCGAGCGTTATGGTAATCGTTCTATTGCATCTTTCTTACGTATGGTAGGTGCAGAATTACCTTCTAACTCTGACTTAATTAAGTGGGCAGAGCAAGGTCGTTTACATACTAAATATGTTGATGTTACTACAACTGCTATTGTTGGAGATGACACAGCTGTTTGGACTGTTAACGATGCAAACGTAACTGTTAACTTCCGTGTTAACCAAACTGTTTTCTTATCTGCTAACGCTGGTTCTGCTTCTGATAAAGCGGTTATCACTGCTGTAGACACTGCGAACAATACTTTCACTGTAGCTTACTACTCTGCTGCTGGTCAAACTATTGCTGCTGCTGCTGAATCTACTGCATTCGTTTACGGATCAGAATTCGCTAAAGGTTCTACAGGAATGGATGGTTTTTTAGAGTCTCAAGATTTATTCTTCGAGAACAAGCCAATCATCATCAAGGATAACTACACTGTATCTGGTTCTGACATGGCTCAAATCGGATGGGTTGAAGTAACTTCTGAGAATGGTGCTACTGGTTACTTATGGTATATCAAGTCTGAGCACGAGACTCGTTTACGTTTCGAAGATTACTTAGAGATGTCAATGGTTGAAGGTGTTCCTGCTGAAGCTGGTTCTGCTGCTGCTACTTACTTGACAGTTGCTTCTTCTCAAGTACAACCTGGTGCTGCTGGTACTCAAGGTTTATTTGATGCTGTAGCTGAGCGTGGTAACGTATGGGCTGGTGGTAATCCAACTACTTTGTCTGACTTCGATTCAATCATCCAACGTCTTGACAAGCAAGGAGCAATCCAAGAGAACGTTATCTTCTTAAACCGTAAGTTTGGTTTCGATATCGACGATATGTTAGCATCACAAAACTCTTATGGAGCAGGTGGTACTTCTTATGGTTTATTCGACAACGATAAGGACATGGCGTTAAACTTAGGTTTCACAGGCTTTAAGCGTGGATACGATTTCTACAAGACTGACTGGAAATACTTAAACGATGCTACTACTCGTGGTGGAATCGTAGGTGGTGGAATCAATGGTATCTTGGTACCTGCAGGTTCAACTAACGTATATGACCAAATCTTAGGAAAGAATGCTAAGCGTCCGTTCTTACACGTTCGTTACCGTGCTTCTGAGACTGAAGATCGTCGTTACAAGACTTGGATCACTGGTTCTGCTGGTGGTGCTCAAACAAGTTCTTTAGATGCAATGGAAGTTAACTTCTTATCTGAGCGTGCTTTATGTACACTTGGTGCGAACAACTTCTTCTTGTTCGAGAACTAGTAAAACTAGGGGGAGGCTTCGGTCTCCCCTTATTTAATTTGTTTAAAATTTAAAATCTAATATAATGTCAAATAAAGAATTCAAGGACAGAGTCTATGTCCTAAAAAGAAAAACGTTCCCTATCTCGTTTATGTTGTCTGCAAGAAGTACTTCTAGTAGACCATTGTTTTACTTCGATGAGAAGACCGGTGTAAACCGTGCTTTACGTTATGCAACAAATCAGAAGTCTCCATTTGAAGATGAGCAAGACGGAAACTTTGTTTTAGCTCCAGTTATTTTCGAGGACGGCTTGTTAAGTGTTAATAAGACCAATCAAGTGTTACAGCAATTCTTGGCTTTACACCCAGACAATGGCGTGTTATTCGAGGAGATGGATACACAGAAAGATGCTGCGGCTCAGTTCGATAGCATTAACTTGCAATTGGATGCTCAATTAGCGGCCCGTGACTTAGATATCAATACAGCAGAGGCTGTTGCTCGTGTACTATTAGGCACACGTGTAGACAAGTTATCTAGCGAAGAACTTAGACGCGATTTACTTGTTTACGCAAGAACGCATCCGGCTCAATTCCTTGGTATGTTGAATGACCCTGAACTTAAGTTACAGAACATTGCTGTGAAGTCTATCCAAGATGGTACATTTGTTTTAAAGAACAAGAACCGTGATATCTTCTACAACTTGTCTGATAACAAGAAGAAGCTAATGGGTGTGCCTTTTGGCGAAGATCCGGTTAAGTTGTTGGCCTCGTGGCTACAAAGTAATGACGGACTTGAGATCTACGAGTTACTCTCAAAGAAGTACCGATAAACAGAAGGGGATACGAAAGTGTCCCTTTTTTGTTTTATATTGCATGTGAATAAATATTCGTAAATTTGCCAACATGATTAATTCGGTATACAACACTGTTCTCAATATTGTAGCTAAGGAGCGAAACGGCTTCATTACGCCTGAGGAATTCAACAGCTTTGCTAAACAAAGTCAGCTTGAATTATTCCAACAGTACTTTTACGACTTCCAGAAAGCTAAGATTTCAGACCTTAAGGGTATGGAGACTAGCGGATATTCTGATATTACAAAGCAGCTGGATCAAACAATCGACGCATTCTCCAAGAATACCGACTTGGTATACAACGGAGTGGACTTAAAGTTTGACTTACCCGAAAACTTTTTCTTATTAAACGTACTCTATTATAATGGTAAAGAAGTTACTCATGTGGACCAAGGTAAATTACATTATTTGCTTAATTCCAATCTGACAGCACCCACAGAAACGTATCCTACGTATGTTATGCAAGGGAACAAAATAGCTGTGTATCCTACTACCATTACAGATAACATTAATATCTATTACGTTCGTTACCCAGCTGATCCGAAGTGGACTTATACGGTGGTGAACGGAAGTCCTTTGTTCAATCAATCGGCAAATGACTACCAAGATTTTGAGTTGGCTATATCCGACTTCCCTAAGTTAGTCGTTAAAATTTGTGAATATGCTGGCGTTAGTATTAGAGAGATGGATGTGGTTACAGCCGCTAGAGCAGAAGAGGCTTACACTGATCAAAAACAACAATAATGAATCAGGAAAAATATTACACCAATGATGGGGTAAACCCTACCGATGCCAACTGGGGCTCGTATCAGAACGTTACGTTAGGTGATGTAGTGAATAACTTCATCCTTATGTATACAGATGATGGCGAGTTGCTTAATAACATCAATAGATATAAGGTTTTATTTCACGCAAAAAGGGCGATTCAAGAACTGAACTACGATGGTAATCGCCAGGTCAACACACTACAGTTAGATGTGGGTGATGATTTGAAGTTTGTGCTTCCTCCTGATTATGTGAACTATGTTAGAATCTCTTTGTTTTGGGGTGGTAATTTGTATCCGATGCATGAGAATACTCAAGCAAATTCTGCTATTGAGTTTTTACAAGATAATGATTATCAAATCTTATTTGATGACCAAGGTAATGCGTTGCAAGGAACCTCGAAACTAGACCTGTCGCGTATTGATGGTGAGAACTATATGTTGTGCCCATTCAATAACCAGTGGGGTTGGTACGTAGATGGGCTATGGTACTTCACTCAGGGCTTCGGTGCTGCTTACGGAATGAACACAGAGGTGGCAAACGTCAACCCCTCATTCAGAATCGATAAGGTATCAGGTGTAATTAACTTTAGTTCAGGTGTTGCAAGACAATCTGTGTTGGTTGAATACATCTCTGATGGCATGTATCCAGGTGATGACAATTTGATTATTGTTAACAAGTTGGCAGAAGAGTACATTTACTCGTACATCAAATGGGCGATATTGAACAATAAGGCAAACCAGCCTGAGTACATTATCAATAGAGCTCGCAAAGAGAAGGTTTCCAATTGGAGAAACGCAAAGATTAGATTAAGTAATTTACACACAGGTCGCTTGTTAATGAACATGAGAGGCCAATCTAAGTGGATTAAGTAAATGATAGAACTTCAAAGAAATTTCCTTTCGGGGGTCATGAATAAAGACCTTGACCCTCACTTTTTACCTGATGGTGTATATCAAGATGCACTAAACATTATTGTGGGTGATTCTGACGGAGCATTCGTGTCTTCTGAAGGGTCTCACAATGGTGTGGCACAGAACTACTTAGGTAATATTCTGAAGGGAACTGACTACGAGTTAACTAACGCATTAACTATTGGGTCGTTAGCATACGAGGCGAACAACTGTATTTATTGGTTAGTGGCATCTGATACGTTGGATGCTATCTACGAATACAATGAATTAACAGATACGACTACACCTGTGTTGCAGGCTACGAAGGCAACACCCACTATGGATTCATTGCTTGGCTTTGACAAGGCGTTCTTTGTTACAGGCATAAACTATATCAACGGACTACTTTTCTGGACTGACAATCTAAATCCTCCACGTAGGATCAACATTGATCGTGCTAAGAATTATGCAGTAGATGGATTCACTGAGGCCGACATTAACGTCATCTTGGCACCTCCATTATCTGCACCAACTATTAACTTGTATTCAGAAGGTGAGGCAAATAACTTGGAGAACAAGTTTTTGTATTTCTCTTATCGTTACAAGTATTTAGATAACGAGTATAGTGCTTTGGCACCATTCTCTCCTGTGGCATTCTTCCCTAAAGAGTATGCCTACGACTATGGTGTGTCTGAGAACATCTCAATGGTGAACAACTTCAATACCGCTGACATTACTTTTAATTCAGGTTCAAAGAACGTAAAGGAGGTTCAGTTGGTGTTTAGAGATACACAGAGCACTAACACATATATTATTGACAGCTTAGTTAAGAGTTTAAATAACTACGACGACAATACAGAGTACTCGTTCACCTTTAAGAACAATAAGGTGTTTACGGTTCTGCCAATCGAGCAGGTTAATAGACTTTTTGACAATGTGCCTATTAAGGCGAAGTCGCAAGAGCTAATTGGTAGTCGTTTGGTTTATGGTAACTACACTCAATTCTTTGATTTAGTAAAAGAGAATAAGGAGCCTATTGACCCTAAGTTTAGTTTATCATTACTATCTAACAGTGTAGTTAGCGGAACGCCTACGCCTACATTTAAGAGTAATAGAGATTACGAGATTGGTATTGCGTACTTGGATAATTACGGTAGAACAACTACTGTCATTACACCAACAGAGAACACAAACACGATATACATCCCTGCATCTAACGCAATTGATGCAAACAATATTCGAGTGACAATTGATGGGACTTATCAGCCGCCAGCATTTGCTACGCATTACCGCTTTATGATTAAGCAAGATAAGCAGGAGTACTACAATGTATTCCCATTGACTTATTTTGAAGACGGTCAATTCAAGTGGTTCTTGATTAATCAAGCAGACCAAGATAAAATCACTGTTGGTTCTTATGTATATTTAAAAGGAGCGTCGGACAACACTAATACTCAATACAAGATATTAGACATTCAATCTAAGTCTGCAAACTTCTTGAACACATCTAACGTAGATCAACCTGCGGGAGTTTACTTTAAGATAAAGATAGAGTCTACAATACTGCCACCTGTAACTTATTACAAGGATGACAACTTAGGTGGTTTTCCTAGTACAGCAACTACGTTAGTTGAAAATAGATTTAACGTAGCAGAGGAGTCGATATTCTACGGTATTGGTATTGATGACATGATTACCGGTGGTAGCAATGTTTACACAGGGACAAATGATGCTAGATTCTATGTAGAGATAGACTCTACAGGTGGTGTAGCAGATACATTCAAGTATTACGTTTCTTACGATGGCAATTATAAAACATTAGTTGCCAGTGGTGTTACTATAAACTCGGCAGCAGATCAAACACTTACATACTCTGGAAGTACTTGTTCAATTAGATTTTTATCTAACACAGGTCACACCACTAAAGATTACTGGGTTGTTAACTGTAGAGGTAACTTACAAGATGTTTGTTTAAATATATTCGGTGGCCCGATTGATTATGGTGACGATTTCCCTCCAGGAGTATTCTTTACATTAGATGGCTGGAGTGAGTCATTAGCTTACAATACCGATCGGCCGATTAAGGCAGGTGCTGTTTTGACGTTTAAGTATAAGGAGACTAACGGAACAGACCAATGGATTACTCAGACATTTATCTCGACAAGAGATTATGTCAATATAGAGGAGTGGTTCATCGAAGATTCTGCATATCAAAAATGGGTAGCTTACGACGATGCTGCACAAAGCATTGGCCCTAAGAATGTTTGCTTTAGAAGAGGTCAATTATTAACAACCGGAAGACCAGGAAGTATAGATCAAGGTACATCTATTGGACCTGTGACTTTGTCGTATCCTGTTTACATGTATTTTTATTCAGAGCAAGGTGGGACAAACCCTGCTATTGATACCCAGTTCTCATTACAACAATCGGAGTTTTCGATTGTGTTTGAGACCGTTCCAGTAGACACCAACCAAGATATATACTATGAGCTTTCACAAACGTATCCTATTATCGATGGCAATCACTATGGAAATATTGACAATCAGGACATTGCATTGGGTGCTCCGGCGATAATAGACTTAAATACGCTTGACTTTAACTCAGACTTTAACGCATTTACCTTTGGTAATGGCGTTGAGAGTTTCAGAATTAGAGACGATTGGAATTCTGCAACGATGCAGTTTAGCCCACGTGCTAACTCTACTATTGAAGGATATGAGCAGCAGACATTAGTTCAAGCTCTTACTTATAGCGGCATTTACACTCAGACATCTGCTATCAATAGATTGAATGAGTTTAACCTATCGCTTGGTAACTTTAAGTATTTAGATAGGTTCTTTGGCTCAATCCAAAAACTGTACTCAAGAGACACAGACTTAGTGGTATTCCAAGAGAATAAAATCTCTAAGGTGCTTTATGGGAAGAACTTACTAAGCGACTCTACTGGAGGTGGTGTTGTGGCATCTATCCCTGAGGTATTAGGAACGCAGATTTCTTATCAAGGCGAGTATGGTATTAGCCTTAACCCAGAGAGCTTTGCAATATGGGGTAATGACTTATTCTTTACTGACGCTAGACGTGGTGCTGTTTTAGCTTTGCAACCTAATGGGTTGTTTGAGATTTCATCACAAGGATTAAAGAACTGGTTCAAAGCAAACTTAGACACCAATGTAGTAAAGTTAGGTATGTTTGATCCGTACTTTGAGCACTATGTATTATCTGTTGACAATGATAGAAAACTAAGAACGTGCTCAATATCAGTTACGCCTACTAGTTTATCGTTTGATGGTACGGTTCAAAAGAAGTCGTTCTACATCGAGTCAAATACGGATTGGGTTGTAACGGTTCCTTCTAATGACTGGTTAACAGTTAGCGATAACTATGGTTCAGACAATGAGGTGATATATGTTGAAGTACTTGAGAACCTTGGTGCTCCAAGAAACTTAAACATCACAGTATCCGGTTGCACAGAGAATCTTGTTATAGCTGTAACTCAGGCTACTAAGCCAGTTGTTTATGATTGGTACGAGTTATTAAATTGTGATACATTAGCAACAACATATTCAGAGCAATATGCAGAAGATTCGTTTGCTTTAAATGAGCGAGTTACTTCTGATGGAGCAACGTACACTATTACAGACATATTGAATACAGAGCCGGTTGGTACACTGATTCCAATTGTAACCACAGGAGAAGAGGGTTGCCCTACGCCTACGTTTGATTGGTATGTATTATACAAGTGTTCTGACGGATCTACTGCTAACTCACAAGCGTATGCAATAGGTACTTTTGCTGTAAATGATAGAGTCGAATCTGGTGGTTCTACCTATACTGTAACTAGCGTGTTGTCGTCTAGCCCAGGAGGAACGTTACTTGCAATCGCAGATACAGGATTGACGGGATGTCCAACTCTTACAACTTATTATGAGTTATCTGAGTGCTCTCCAGGTGTTGGAATCGCTTACACAACTATCGCTCCTGATTCTGTAGGAAGAAGATATGTGTTACCATTCCCAACTACAACATTCTACACTTATACAGGAGCTACGCTCACACAGAGCACACCTCCTCCAGCGTACAATGGTTCAATACAAATAACAGCCTTTTATGGTTGTCCTGTATAATTAAATAAGTAAATTTGCATAAGAAATGGCTAACTATACAATAACATATTCACCAAGATTGTCAGGATGGACATCATACCACTCATACTTACCTGAGTGGATGGTGTCTATGAATAATTATTTGTATACGTTCAAGAATGGTAATCTTTATAAGCATAACTCAAACCCGGTACGCAACAGCTACTACGGTGTACTTTATCCATCGAAAATTACTACGGTGTTTAATAATGAGCCGTATCAAACTAAGTCGTTTAAAACAATTGCTACCAACTCCACAACAGCTTGGGATACAGCTATCATATCTGACCAAGGTGCTGGCGAAATTGATTCTACGTGGTATGAGTTAAAAGAAGGAACTTGGTACGCTTACATTCGAAGATTGAGCTCATCAAACAATGATGTGTCGATGACGTCTGTTCAAGGTATTGGTAATGTGACGACTTACGCTGCAGGATTGCTTACGTTCACGTTTAATATCGGTGATATTATTAGCACAGGCGATAACCTTTATTGGGTTAACGCAGGTGTATTAACACTGATTGGGCCGATTACTGCACATACTACAACAACGGTTACAGTTAACGTAACAGGAACCGCACCGACTGATGGTAGCTTTATTCTTTATGAAAAGAACCCGGTAGCAGAGTCTACGCCAACAAGAGGCACGTACCTTAGCGTAGAGTTCACAAACAGCGATACTGATTACACTGAAATGTTTATGGTAACTTCTGATGTTTTCAAGAGTTATCCTTGATAATTTAATTATATTTGTAGAATGAAATTTAATATTAGGTTACTAAACGAAAGTGACTACGATAATACGTTGGTAAAATGGTGGCAAGATTGGAGATGGCAAGCCCCTCCGAAAGAAATGTTACCCAACAATGGATTAGGTGGTTTTATGATTTCAAAAGAAGACGTGAATATATGTGCAGGATTTGCCTATTTCACGAATTCGGGAATCGCATTTTGTGAGTTCATAGTATCTAATTTTGAATACAAAGACAAGGATAGGCACGAGGCTATTGAATTATTGATTGAAACAATATCACAGGCTTGTAAAGAAGCTGGACATAAAGCGGTTTGGACTTGTCTTATTAACAATAGTTTGATTAGTAAATACGAGAATTGTGGATTTACAAAGTCAAATACCAATTGTACAGAAATGATTAAATTATTATAATATGGCAGCAATAACAGCAGCAGTAATCGCAGCAGGTGGTGCTGCATATAGTATTATTCAAGGAGCAAATGCCAAGGCTGAGGCAAATCAAGCAGCAGCATCAGCGGCTCAATCTATTGCTCAAATGCAAGAGGCTGATAAGTTTAGAAACTTGCAGGTTCCAACTCTTGGGTTAGAGATGGCTCAAGAAAACGTTCAAGCACGTCAAGCACAACAACTTCAAGGTTTGCAAGATATCGGAGCGGCAGGTGTATTAGGTGGCTTAACTGCTTTGAATACACAAGGACGTGCTGAAGACTTAGCTTTGTCTGCTCAGGCTCAACAAGCTCAATATGCTCGTGATATGGCTCAGGCAGAAAATGCACAAGCAGTAGAACAACGTAATTTAGCGAGACAAGCTAACTTGGAGCAACAAAGATTAATGGGTGCTCAAGCAGCAGCTGCTGCAGGTCAGCAATCAATCAACTCCGGCATCCAAGGGTTAGCTCAAACAGCAGGTAATGTGTTGGTTCAAAGTTTAGCAAACAAACCATTATATGATACCGAAGATCAATATACTAGCCAGCTGACAAACCAGCAAACACAACAGATTGGCACAAACGCACAGCAAGCATTTGCCCCTAAATTGGCGGCTATGCAACCACCCAAAACACCGATGATTCAACTAAATAAGCCTAATGTAGCTGGTTACGATGATTTATTAAAAATGCAAGGATTAAGAAGTGCTCAAGGTCAATACGAGATTGCAGGCAAAAGTCCTTTAGCACCACTTACATGGAATCAACAATATGCTCCATATTCATGGTCTAATCTAGGTTTTTAAATAAAAAGAAATGGCAGAATTTGCAGGATATGTAGGTAATCAAGTACCTCCAATTGATTGGGGTAAGATTGGTACGGATTTATACGACAAGATAAATAAAGTCAATGACGAAAGGGAAGCCAAGCGTCAAAAAATTGACGACGATTACAATGAGTCTTTCTCTAAGATAGGAGAATACGAACAAACCACAGACCAATCTCTTAACGAGATGATTTATAAGGGTGTGGATGAGGTTCGTAATTCAATGAAGACTCAGTATGATTTATTAAAAAGAGGTGCCATTACAATGTCAGACTACAAGTTGTATAAGAATACAGCTATGACTGATTGGTCTACTTTAAATAAAGCAGTAAAAGGTTACGGAAATACTATTGCAGGTGTACAGAAATTAATCACAGAAGGTAAGATGTCTGGATTAGGTCAGTACAATGCTCTAACATACGCCAAACTTAGCAACCTAAAAGACGCTAAGATTATGGTTAACCCTGAGACGGGTAGAATCTATCGTGCAAACATTGATCCAAAGACTGGAACTATTGCTTCTGACTCAGAGGTTTACAGCCCATCTGCTATGCTTAACCCAGGTAACTTGGTTGACTTGAAGGTGGACTTAAATGATGGTGTTACTAAATTCTTAAAAACAGTAGCCGACTATGGTATAGCTAAAGATTTAGGAGGAGGTAGAATTGAAGTAACCGAAGATGCTCGCAAAAACCCTGCGTATCAAAAAGCACTAGAGGCTCAAGTTAATTCATTTACAGTTACACCTCGCTCAACCACAAGCGTGCTTACTGATTATGTCGGAGACTATCAATTCTTTGAGTCTGACGCACAGAAAAAGGAGTTAATGGCAAAAGGCACGCCTGAGGATAAATTAATCAAGGTAGAGCGAAATAACGGGGTCTACGAGCCAGCCCCTACGTCTACCCAAGAGGCAGTTGCTAAAGAATATGTTCGTAGTCAAATTGAAGTAGGTGTTGGCCGTAAGGAGACACAGACTCAAGGTTTTGCTCCCCAAAGAGCTGAGAAAGCAGATAAGCCTTCTGTATATGAGATGAAGGAGGAGAAGCGATTAGCTGGAAATATAAATAAAGCTAAGATTGCAAACGAATTCATGGATCCTACCGGAGGTCTTAATAGATTTGGTGAAGTAAAACAAATTGCTATTGATAATGGTGTCAGAAAACCACTTATATCAGAAAGAGCAGACGGAACAAAGATTTTATTGGGTATACCTCGCGGTAAAACAAAACAAGAAGTTATTCAGGAATTCAGGACACCTGCACAAGCCTATGCTTATTTAACAGGCAAAGCAAATGTATTGCAAGGAGCTGATGAATATGACGAAGCGGTTCAAGAGGCTGATTTAAGGGGTGTAAGTATAAAACCAGCCCCTAAACAAGCAATCACATTTAACATGAAGGCTGCTAGACAAATGGCACCCGATTTAAGTGATGAAGAGATTAAAGCTAAGATTATTAAACAATACCCTGGAAAGAAATTGATATGGAAGAATTAGAACAAGATATAGACTTTAGCTCGGCAATTGTTGGTGCTCAAAAACCTGCACCTGTAAAAAAAAAAGTCCAACCACAAGTAGCAAGTTCCACTACTTCGGATTCAAAATCTGTATCTCAACCTACGAAATCTTTATCGGGTTCTCAGTTAAAAGAGGATAAAGAAGAAATCGGAATGATTGACGACCTTTGGAATACGCTCAAAGGGGCTGGTGTAAAAACATTAGCTAACATAGCATCTATTCCTGCTTTCGCACAGAATGCAGCATTAGATATTGTTGCTAGTGCTACCGGTCGTTCTAGTGAATTTAATAAGCTACCTTCCTCTGTAAAAAAACAGATCCGAGATTCGTTATCTGCCACTACACCTATGGGTCAGATGGCAGAAACATCCCAAGAGGCTACCGATTTTTTAAATAAAAAGTCGGAAGACATATACAAGAAGACTAGACAACAAGAGGTGTCTGCGATTGATGAATTGATAAAATTCAAAAATAATCCAAATGCAGAATCAGTTAAAAATATTCTTTATCAAGGATTAAAAACCACTGTAGAATCACTACCCGCAATTGCTTCTTACGCAATTAACCCATCTTTAATGGGTGTCTCTGTTGCAGCAGGCAAACGATCCGATGATATCACTGAATCCAAAGGCAATGTTGGTATTGGTGATTTAATAAATGCTGGTATATATGGCGTTGTAGAGCAAAAAACAGAAGGCATTACACGTGGTATCATTGGTAAAGCAATTGGCAATGCCGTTGGTTCTCCTACTGCAGCAAGAGCTATTGCTGAAGGTGTTGTTACATCCGTTGTTAAGGACATGGGGTTGGAGGGATTATCAGAAGGTGCTACTACCTTAATTCAGGAAACCTCAGACAAAATAACAAAGGGAGAAGAAATTAATATTTCTGATATACTAAAAAAATCAGCTAATAGTGCTGTACTTGGTCTTGTTGGGAGTGGTGGTGTATCTTTAGCAGGTGAGGGTGTTGGTGCTGCACGTAGATATGTGGCTAGTAAGATAATCCCTAAAGAGCAAAGAGATAAGTTAAATAATAACTTAAATACCATCCAAAGCCTCAACCTTGAGCATGGCGATGATGTTGATCCTCGTGTAAACAAAATTGTTAACAAAAAGATTGATGAACTCGTTGCGGAGAATGAAGCCATCATGGCAGAAAACGAAGCAATTGCAGCCAACTTATCTGCTGATCAAGTGAAGCAGATATTTGACATTGATGATAAGTTAGAGGAGAACTTTAATAGTGCTAAGTCTATTATAGATGATGCATCTATGGATAAGAGTGCGAAGGAGTTATTATTAGACGATTTACTTAAACAACAAAATAACCTTAAACAACAAAAAGATGCCGTTCAAAAGCAAACAACAAGTGAAGTACCTGTACAGCCAGAAGCCGGAGTTAGCGGAGAAGTGGCGGAAGGAATCACCCAAGCAGAACCTCAAGGCACTGCCGAAGAAATTAAAGTCGAAGAAGAAGTAACTCCTGCCGAAACTATTGAAGTGTTTCATGGAGGTAATCTACCATCACTAGAAGAAGGAAAGTCTTTGTATGTGTCAGAAGATTCTACACAAGCAAATGAATATGCTAAGATGTCTGATGGCGAGGTATCCAAATTCTTTTTAGATAAGGGTAAGATTGCTGACGAAGCAGATGCTTATTCTATAATGGAAGAATTAGGTTTGCCTACAGATGCCAACTTCTTTGAGTTAATCGACCCTCGGTTTGAAGAAGCATTGCCAGAAGAAGATATTAAAAAAGTATTTGATGCGTTAAAAGAAAGAGGTTTTGAAGCGGTAAGATATACTGATATTGACCAAAAAACATTGAAGCCAGGTATTAAGAATATCTTGGTTATTGATGCTTCTAAGTCACTTAAAACCGAACCTATTGTTGAGGAAGAGGTTAAGCCTACTGAAATGTCTTCTAAAGAATGGACTCAAATTCAAAAATTGGCTGACAGGATTTCTAATGGAGAAGAAATATCTTCTCCAGAAGACTTGCAACTTCAGCAGAATTACCCTCAAACTATTGAGAAATTATTAGCAAGCAAAGTACAACCCGTAGCACAACAACCGCTAACAGAAATCACTAAGCTATCTGATGAGCAAAAATCAGCTATTCAAGAAGGTGTAAAACTTGGCAATGACATGGTAAAAAGATATCCTAAGCAGGATGACTTGATTACCAAATACAAGGCACTTCAGAAGTTTCAAAAGAAAAATCAGCAATACATTGATGCTAATCAATCTCAAAGAGACGAGATGACTAGACAGATTAATTATGCACTTGGTTTAGCCCCTAAGAAATCAGCACCTTCTCCTAAGAGAATACTTGGTATAAAACCAACTATGGTATCTGTGGACGAAATGAAGTCTCTACAGGAGCAGTTATTGTTGCAAGAAAAGGCTGCAAAGAGTGGTGTTGATTTTGCTAATAAGGCTAAAAAGATTGTAAATAATGCAATTAAGGGGTTGAAAAAAGGTGCTTTAGATCCTAAGGCAACTAACGCCTTATTGACTGCATTGGACGCAAACGCTGAGACACCTGAGCAAAGACGTGATATTATTAGTAAGGTAATTGCTATATTCAAAAAATCAGAAGGCAAGATTGCTGTAGATGAGCTGAAAGCAATTAAAGACCAAATCAAACTTGAAGCTAAGGCTGCTAAAGGTGCAGAGAAAGCTACTGACCAAGTGCGAAAAGATGTAGTAGAAAAGATTAGGTCAATGATTACTCGTGGTGCATTAAGTAAACCACAGCAGAAGTCATTACTTAATTCATTGGCTAAGACAAACATCCTTAACCCAGTTATGCGTGAGCGTTTGTTCGAGCGTATGGATAAGATGTTCAAGCGTGCGGACTACCAAGATCGCATCAAAGAGGCAACTACCTTTAGAAACAGAATCAAGAAGTTAGCTAAGTCAGATACTTTGCAAGCGTCAGTAGCTAAAATGGCTAAGGACTTTGCAAAAGTAATTCCTGAGTTTACGGATATAGATACATACTTGGAGAATGCAAGACAAGTATATGATGCAATTAGGAAGCCAATTAGAAAGGCGGCTTCAATTGGTGCTGTGTCTACGTTTACTGCCGATGAATTAGCAAAGCAAGAAGAGAAAGTAAAGAATACTTTACTTGACCAATACAGTTCTTTGGTTGACGAAGGTAAGATTGATGAATCTATGAGTCTTGCTGAAATACAGAAATATATAATGGATGTGGAAGCTGGTATAGCATCAGATTCTATTGATAATGAAGCTGAAATTAGGGGTAACATAAATGAGTTGTTTAACTCAATGTTGGATATAACTAATTCTATATTAAAAGATGGTTATAATCCATTAACTAATGAAGATGTAGAACTTGACGCATATACTAAAAAGTTACTTAAAGACTTTACTAGTATGGATTTAGACTTGATGTCTATTAGAGATGCATATAGAGCTACAGAAGCATTAGAAAACTATATTGTTAATGATATCATTGACAACATGGAAACTATGTATAAAAACTACATAGGTGCCGAGAAAGCTAAAATTATTGAAAACAAAGGTATCGTTGCCAACAGTTTTAGACGTGTATTTGGAAGCAAGCCTGTTAATTATTTATCTAGAATATGGACATCTGCTTTTTCTCCAGTTAAATCTATATTAGATTTAGTACATAGAAGCAGAAAGGTTGGGTCAGAAGTATTCGATGCAATGGGTCTTAGAGGTATATCAAATGCAAATAGCCAAGCTAATACAATTGCTAACAAAATTGAAGAAAGTTATTATAATAAATTTAAAAATTCAAAACCCAATGGTAAATCTTTCAATGATATAGAAAATGTTTTTGAAAGAGAAACTTATTCATATTTGAAAAGATCTGTAAATGGAACAACAGAACAAAAACAAGCTGAATTTGAAAGAAGAAAGAATATAATTGAAGAATCTATTCAAGAGTTATTGAATTCAGGTGATTCTAAGTTAGTTAAAAAAGGTAAAATTGAAGATGCTATCTATGATAAAATGAGATTGTCTTCAAGTCCTGAACAAATATCAGATTTAGTTGATCCTATTAATAAAGAGGCTTCTGATTTTTGGATTAATGTGTATAAAAATATTTATCCAGAAGTTAAACAAATTGCTTCTTCTGTATATAATACAGTTTTAGAGGATGATGTTGATTATACTCCAGATATATTTGAACAAATAATTGAAAAAGAAGTAGGTGATGTAGGTGAATCATCAGTATATAAAATGGCATTTGATTTTTTAAATCAAAAACCATCTGGCACCTTAATGAAAAATAATCGAATTAAATCTTTACCAAAGGGTAGAGTTTTAAGTTTTGATTTTGATTATAACAATTCTGTTGCATTGCGTAAAATGTTAGTAGATATTAAAACTGCTCCATATGTGCAACAGTATAGAGGTTTTACTCAATCTCCATCATTTGAAAAAATATACCCTGACCCAAAAGATAGGGCTGTAATTAAAGATAGATTAAACTATTATGTGAATGAAGTCCGTTCAAAAAATGTAGGCACTGGTTCTGTAGATGAAAAAGCTGCAGCTAAAGTAATACAATCTATTAGTAGATACGGAACTTCACGAGCACTTGGATCTCTTACCTCATTCTTTAAACAAGGTGGAACCGCACTTACAAATACAGCTATAAACTTAGTTAATGATCCAACATCAATGAGAGATGGATTTATGTTGTTGTATAACAAAGATGCTACTAAATTATTAGAGGATTCTGGATATGGGATAGCTAGTCGTGGATTAGAGGCTCAAACAGCTATAGAATCAGCAAGCAAAATAATAGAACAAGCTGATTTGGGGTCTTCAAATAAAACCAAAGAGGTATTAAATAAATCTTCGGAACTTATAGGCAAAGCTGGTAAAGTATATTTAGATAACTTTTTAAAGAAAGGCGATATAGTAGCGGCAAGAGCCTCTTGGTTTGCTTATTATTTACATGACTTGAAAAAACAAGGAATCAATACCAAAAATATTGATTGGAAAAACCATGAATTAAATAAGAAAGCAGCAGATTATGCAGAAGATCAAGTGAATCTTCAGCAAAATGTTTCTGAATCAGAGATGATGGGTAAGTTCTTGATAACTAAAAACCCATGGCCTACAATAGTTAGATCAATGATATTACCTTTTAGTAGTTTTATTTTTAATGCTAAAGATAAGATTACTACTGATGTAACTATTCTTACATCTAAGGCTTCAAATAAGCAAGATAAGATTGATGCAATGAAATCTCTTGCTGCCACTAGCTTTGAGATGGTTATGTTTGAAGCATTTGCTGCAACAATTAATTCAGGAATTGTAATCGCTGCAAACTCGATACTAGGTTATGACGAAAGTGAAGAAGAGAAAGAAAAGCGGATTAACAAATATGTTAATACAGCTACAACTAAATTTGCTACTGATGTATTATCTCCTATACCAAATATAGGTGACACCGCTATCGTGGCATTTATAAATAGTCTAGCTGATTTAGCTCAATCTGACTTAGATGAAGAAGAGAAGTTTAAATTATTTGAATATAAACCACAGAGTATCTGGGATGCTTTGCTTACTTTTATAGGAGGTGTTCCTGAAATTGCGGTTAGACCTTTTATTGATATGTCTGATACTATCAATATGATTACTAGTGATACGTATACTGATAAGTTTGGCAATGAAATTGAATTCTCTTATGAAGACAAATCAAAATTAGTTTATGTTCTAGCTGTCGAATTACTTGCGGCTACTAATATATTACCAACTGAAGCTATAAGATTAAACGAAAAAGTAAAAGATAAAATAGAAAAAGAAGCTAAATAATAAAAATGGGGACCATGAGTCCCCTTTTTAATTAATCACCTTATACGCAATTCTAACTTAAAAATCTTAGTTTGTATAACGTAGAGCTTAATAACTCTTGAGTATTGTCAACCATTTGCTGTAAATATCCGTCAGTTAACGTGCCACGATACGCATCAAATGCTGTCATTTTTTCTTTCAAATAAGAAATCATATCGACTCCTTCTTCTAATTTAAAGGATTTGTATCCCTTAATGATGCCATACTTACCTTGGTATGCTTCAACGTAAGCATCAAACTGGTCAACAATCCCATCGTATAATTCATTCAAAGCCTTGTGCTCTGCGAATGATGATGTCTGTAGGTGTGCGATATGAGATACATTCTCAATCTCCATTAATGCACTAACGTATTCTTGTACTGTCATTTTCATATATTTCTGTAAAATTACTAAAATATTTATTAATAATATTGTTTTCTTTTTCAAACTTCATTCTAGCTTCAAATGCCTCTATTTCTGTTTTAAATATACCTAAGTGATATCTTTTTCCTTCAAATGTTATCCTGGAAACCCATTTACATACGCCTCGTTTATAGTCCACGCCAAGATATTTAGATGATTTATTTTCCCTTAAGGCTCTGTGTGAAGAATTTTCCCTATATGTGACTGACTCTAAATTATTTACATTATTATTTGCTCTATCATAATCAATATGATTTATAGTCATACTGTCTCCTCTCGGACCAACAAATGCTTCATATACCAATCTGTGTACTTTAGGAAATGTGCTTTTACCATCTTTCCATAGGCATATCGTAGGGTAACCATGTTGATCTAACCTTAATTTCATTTTACGAACTTTATTGTATTTTAATGAAATTACATTTCCTAAATTACTCACCATATAGTGGCCTTCGTATCCAGCTATGTCTTTAAATATTTCTTCCATAATAAAAAAGCATTGGATTTCAGGGTTGCAGCCTTACTCTCCAATGCTAATGTTTTTATAATTTAACTCTGCAACAGTTATAATTACAATAAAAATACTAAATCTTCTTTTTCATGTCGAAATAGTAATCTGTATGACTAATTTCTCCATTAAATTTAGGCACCGTTTGAATTGAATAACCTGAATAACAATCCCCAAAGTTGTGGCTAACCCATGCACTAGGAGGTGCAAATGTCATGAAATTTCGGTAATCAAACTTCTTTGTTCTATCATACCCAACTCGGTGCAAGTCACCTTTCTCTACGTGGATATATTTTGAACGAATATCATAATGATCTATGTAGTCATTTATAAAAGACACTGCCTTGTCATTTAAGTTGTAAGGCAAACCCTTAAACATATGCTTGGCATCTTTGCCATGAGTCAAGATAAATGTATGGTCTCCGTATTCAAAATGCTCCATGAACTTATTTAATATGTAAAATGACACATCATCAGGCGAGTAAGTTCTATTTAATAGCATCTGAATAGTCATATTTGCAATGGATGCAAATGATCCAGAGTGATTATCGTTAGCTACATTTCGAACTACAATTTCATTAGCAATACCCTCTTTGATGCAATTTTCAATAAGATTTAGCTTACCTTCTACAAAAACTCGGAACATCTCTTCATTATTCATATTTTGGTCTAAACCATGACCACCTCTTGTGGTTTGACCATTCCAGCCATCAAGGCCATCACCAAGATCATCAATAACCAATAAGTCAAATTTACCATTAGCGTCTCGTTCTTTACATAAAGAGTTAAACACTTTAGATAAATTATCTTTAAAAATCTGTTCATTGTATTCGTAAGCAAATAAAGAAGTTCCACCTGGATTAGGCTCTAATCCTACGTGGCAATCCGATACAGTAGCCTTAATTGCGACAGGAGAGGAGATTTTGTGTTTGGCTATTGATTGTATCTTTGATGGATTATAAGAACCTATGATGTCACGAATTACATTCTCATAAGGAACGTCTTCCGTCTTTACATTTGACTTTGCAAAAACAGAGTAATGCTTTCCTTTATACCAATAGTGTTGTGTGTCTGCCAGCGATATACCTGCAGCTTCACACTCATCAGCAAGGCCACGGTGCTCTGACTTTAAAATGTATGCGGATATTCTTTTACGAAGAGTCTCGACATTGCGATCGTGCATGTTGTAATGCTCTTGAACTCTTTTGGCAATCTCGGCTTTGTTAAGGTCGCCTTGTTGGTGCAACTCTAGTGCGAATTCTAGGTAAGGTTTCATTGCGTAATTGATTTAATTTTTCGATTAAAATTGAAATGGAGTCTTGTAAATCTTCGTACTCTTTGTCGATAAGAGCCTCGTATATCTCGTCTGTCATCTTATTGATGAAGCGAATTGTTGTGTTTGTATAGTCTATATGCTCTTTCATAAACAAGTAAGGGGAGATGTAAAACGATAAACACCTCCCCTTTCAAAATAATTATCACTTTAACCTTTGTAAATTTAGTTAATTATCTAATTACTTGTATACTTTTTTTTAGAAAATATTTAATTGAACCAATTTGTCGTTTTGTTCTATATCTGAAACTGAATTTGTACAGTATATTTTATCAAAGTATTCTGATAACAATCCGAATCCTGCACTAAATATACCATGTGTAACAACCAGGTAAATAGGCTTATGTGTTTGTTTTCTTATTTCCTTTGCAAGTTCTACAAATGTTCTTCCTCCATCGCAAATGTCATCAACAATAATTACAGACTCGATGCCACCTAATTTAATTTCAGGCAGTTCGGTTCTAATAATGTTTCCTGTTTTAATGTCACGAATTTTAGATGCTGTTGTTACATTATCAATATTAAACATTTTAGCAATGTCATATATTTTCTTCAAAGCACCTGTATCAGGTGATACTAAAGCAATATCACCTATGTTACAATTTAAAATTGCTTCCGTTACAATATTGCTATTGTCTCGTTTATGGAAATTATTTATACAAGCCTCTAATACATCTGAGTGAGGGTCCATTACAACAACTTTCTCAAAGTTCTGACTATTAATAATTGGGCATACTACTTGCTTTAAATAATTAACACCTCCATCCTGAAACTTTCTGTCACTTCTTGAACCCAAGAAGTATGGTACATAAAGGCTAATATCAGTAGCCCCCATGTTTCTCAATGCTTGTGTTGCACAGATAATAAGCTCCAGGTCTTTGAATGAATTAAATCGTGATCTTATTTCAATTATACTGGTGGGTATATAATCAATATCAATTGTTTGTTGACCATCAGGGAATTTAGATATCTTATATTTAATTCCGCTTTTTTCTGGGTGTGCTAGGTTTAATATCATTTTAGTCTATTTCTAATTTCAGTTAATGTTGTTTTATTAATAAAATATCCATCAAGGTAAATATTCTGCAACGCACCGTGTGGCTCCAAGTCCCATGATACTTTATCTATTAATTTCAATTCATCTGACACCATTAATAATCCAGTTGCTGACTTCTTAGTGCCATCATCAGTGATTGGGTCTTTAAAGATTGCACGACCTTCACCATTTGCTTCAACATAAGTCGCCTTCATTGCGAAACCAAAAGTATCACGAGTGTTATACTGATATGTGAATGAACCAATACCTAATACTACATTTGTTGACGCAAAACCTTTGGACTCCAATCGACTGCATATTTTATCTGCTCTATCAATTGTAATTGAATCACCGTAGATTGCTCCGATGTGCGAATCTAATACTTTGTAACCTTGCTCATTAATAGTTCCACCAAATACATCCCAAAGCAATTCGATAACTCCTTTATCAATTGGAATATTTCTATATTTTGAAACAGGTTCTCCTTTATCATTAAATTTACCACAAAGAATATCGACAGGGTCACCACTATCGGGTCTGATTACTAATTTACCATCTCTCCCTAAGATTTCTTCTTTCAATGTAACAACGTGTTCGGTACATACTTTCCATAAGTCCCAAGTGTCAGATACTATTGACAGTATACCTGTCGGATATGTTTCAAGTAATCTCTTAAACGTACCAACCTCATCATCAGCACCACCAGCACACATGACGGAATGCTCAGTTGCGTTAACACTACCACCGATAAATCCATCTTCATTGTAATATTTTCTGGCACCGTAAAGTGTAGGTAATGAATCTGTACCACTAAAGGATGTTAGGTGTCCAAGTCCCGAACTAATAACAGCATCCACAGAATCCATTCCTCTCATAGAGAAGTCATGTCCTTGCCAATCAATGAACCAACCTTTCTCAGCATCAGTCTTCTGCTGCCACTTAGTCAATACCTTACGGTATTCGTGTGCAATCGTAGCCGACGTCATTGGCTTCCATAGTAAATTAGAAATGATTGTCTCTAAGTAATTAGTTATCCAATAGAAATCAGGATGTGTATTGTATATCGTAAGCACAGGAACTTTCATTGGAACTAGTGTTCCTTCCTTAATAGCTTTAACTCTAATAGGCAGGTAACCTAAATCGTGCAGTGCTTCAAAATGCGACACGTCGTAATCTGTGCCTAAGTAAATTGACAACTCTCTTTTCATTTCACCACAAACTTCTTGCTTTGGTTTAGAAAAGAATTCATTCTGGAATGCCTCGTGTATTTGTTTCATAACCATTTGTTGGCCAAATGAAACAACTTGATTGCAACCGCTAGGTGCATATCTATTACTACGTGGTGTGAAATTGGAATACACTAATGTAGTGTTCTTGGGGTACTGAAGATGATGCCCGGTTTTATAACCGTCAGTGAGCAATAATGGATTCATGATTATATTGTATTAAGGTGAAAAATGAATCGGGCTCAGTTCTTATGGTATGAACCCGATTACTGTTGATAAAACTTCTTTAAGGGTCGCAGTTGTACACCTGGATAGCCAACCTTAGCGTGCAGTTCTTATGGAATGCAGGAGAAGTATGTTGTAACAAAGGTATGAAAGTTATAATATAATGCTGTGTTAAAATTATAATATATTGCTACCCGTCGCACGAAATGCAACTTTCATCAGTAGCACGTGTAGCAATATCTGCTCTCAATACTGACTCTGTACGCATGTAGTACAATGTCTTAATGCGTTGTCTCCAAGCCTCCATGTGTACTTGGTTAATCCACTTAGGCGTAGCCTGTGATGGGAACGCCAAGTTTAATGAAACAGATTGGTCAATGTATTGCTGACGAATACCTGCTTGTTTAATTAATTCTAATTGGTTAATCTCCTTGAATGTTTTGAACACTTCTTTGACTCTAATGTGGTCAGAATCTTCTGGAACATCATTCGTTAATTTACCATTCACATAATACCATTCATCAAGTTCAGCAATGTCTTGGATTGATCCACCGTCAGCAAGAATCTTGTCCCATATTTCTTTGGTGTTAATACCAATCTTCTTAAGTACCTTCTCAAGTTCTTTGTTCTTGCGAATGAATGTGCCCTTAGCTGACTGGTCTGTGAATACGTTAGCGGCCCAAGGCTCAACACCTGCTGATACATTACCGCTTAACTTAGAGTTGGATACCGTTGGAGCAATAGCACGAAGGTGTGTGTTACGCATACCTGTCTCCACGCACCATAAAGGCTCGCCATACTCGACAGCCATATCACGTGATGCACGCTCAGACTCAATCTTAATTTGAGAGAATATCTTACGGGTTTCAAACTGAGCAAGCAATCCTTCGAATGGGATACCTTTCTGTTGTAAATATGTATGCCACCCTAGAACACCTAATCCCAATGCTCTCCCTTTTTCTGCAGAACGAACAGCGTTTTCAAAGCCTTTCATGTTCTTTGCTTTCTGAATAAACTCTTCAAGAACACCATCTAAGAACCATGTAGCGATGTACACCAAATCCGTGTCTTTCCACTCGTCGTACTTAGCTAAATTAACAGAAGATAAACAGCACACAAAAGTATGATTCTCGTCTGTATGAAGGGCAATTTCACTATTACCCGTCATAATACCATTAGCTAATGCAAACTTGCCTGTAGATTCAACTTTTGGGCAGTATACCGGCTCAAGATCATTAGTGTATTTTAATGACGTAATTAATCCATAGTGATTTTTATATGTATCATCTATAATGTGGGTCTCCAAGTAGTCACCAATAGTTAATTCTAATGTTGTTTTCTCTAAAACGCCATCACTTGTCGTAATAAACCACCTATGATTAGCTGTACACCTCATAACGGATCCATCTACTAATCCAATTTCATATAGGTTATCATGTCCTTTATATTCAAAAGAATTATTTATTGCCCATTTTTCTCCGTCCCATATGTCAACATATTTGTTTATTAATTCATCTATACGACATTCACCACCTGATGTAAGTACCATTTGATCTCCTGCTAAACAGCAGATATTCGTCATATGTACTTTAAGCCCATTCTTCTTATAAGCCTCAGGGTTCTGCTTATTAACATTCCCCTTGAACATAATATACGGCTCACCAGTAGCCTTACGCTTCTGTAATAACTTGCCCCACTTGCGACGTGCTTCAGGGTCTCCGTCTTCTAGCTTACGCATAAACTTATCGCCCACCACAGCACATTGGTGTAAATTAAGTGATTGGCGATTCACGTCACCCTTAGGCTCACGAATCTCTAACCAATCCTCAAAGTCTTTATGCTCAATGTTAAGATTACTAGATGCGGCTCCACGACGTACGCCCCCTTGGTGTGTAGCTAGAATAGTGGAATCAAATATTTTCGCAAATGGAACAACACCGTCAGACGTTCCGTTTTTATTTATCTTCGAACCAGATGGACGTATGCGATTAAAACCAACTCCTACACCACCGCCATGTTTTGCAAGTAGCATCATCTCTAGGTTCTTTGAGCCTATATCATAGATACTGTCACTTATGTCAAGCCCAAAACACGAAATATTAAGTCCACGATCGGTACCTGTATTAGATAGCACAGGTGTTGCTAAATTTAAAAAACCTTTCCAGATATAGTCAAAGAATTTATCTGCTAACTCTGGTTTGTTTAACCTTTCGGCTACAGCCTTAGACACTCTGCGATAAGCATCTATTGGTTTCTCTCCTGCTAACAGGTATCCACCTGAGATTGTCTTTACGTATTCGGGTGAGTTACCCCAAGCTGGGAAGTCTACATCTAGTTCCCATCCTAGGTTTTCTGCGTGATTAATCATTTTCTAAAGATTTTATTAGTTCAAGTAAAAATTCTATCATTTGTACAGCACTCTCGGCACTGCTTGCGTCGATTGAGGCGTTTGACTTATCTGGCAACACTATCTCAATCTTTATCGGGGAGTTTGACATATTTGAAGGATGTTAAAAAAGTTGTTAGAGGTTCTATCTCATCAAAGTAAAAGTCATCATCAAATAAAAACACCTGCCATGTACTAAGTTTCGCCTCATCATCAGCGTTAGTTATCATTGTGGTGTGCTTCGATACTACATAAACATAGTAGTAGAAGTCGTGCTCATGTCCTGACTCGTGTTTAGAGACAAAGACTTTCTCAAAACCTAAGTCTATTAGGTCCTGTTCATGGATAGGATGGTGCTTTGTCATTGCTTTGGTCGTTTAATTCGTATAGGCTTATTTATTGTATCTTCTATACTCCACCCCCTTTTTATTCTATTATAAAAAGTACTAGTTGGCATATTTATTTTTTCGCAAATTTCCGATGCGCAAACATCTTCTCCATTATACATAAAAATATTATTATTCCTTCTATTTCTAGATTGTACTTTCATATCAACCCATCTGCAGTTTTCTTTGCAATAATTTCCATTTACATCTATTCTATCAATAGACAAACCCATTGAATTTCCCATATCTCGATAAAAATTGCTAAATGAATTAATCCAATCATCGCACACACGAATACCTCTTCCACCATACCTAAAATATCCTGAATCATTAACATTACTACACCTAGTTCTCATACTACACCAAATCCTATATTCTCTAGTACGATACATGCCATGTGTTCCTAGTAATAATGGACAACTATTACAACTTTTAGACCTTCCGATTCTCAGTGAACTACCTAATACCTTTTTTCTTTTTCCACAATCACATACAACTTCATAAAGTATATGTCCGTGCTTGTTACGAACGGGAATTTCTTCTAATACAGTTAAAATACCAAATCGCATTCCAGTTAAATATATTCTTTTTGTTCCCATATTTATAATTGTTTTACGAATATAGTGTTTTTGTAAAACAAAAAAACTATTGTTTGATAAAAGTCCCCGAAATTGTTTCTCCTTTGCGATCTTTAATCTCGTTCCACGCTGCGTTCAATGCTTCTTGTGGGGTAACTCCTAATTGCATAGATAGAATAATAAGCGTTACGAACGTATCACCTAGGCCGTCAAGGATTTCTTCCGATTTCTTTTTTGTAATAGCGGAGGCAGTTTCACCTAACTCTTCGCAAACTTTCATAAACTGAAAACCTACGTACTCTGGTTTCAACAACTCTTTGTCGCTAGCCCAGTCGTGTACATTAATAATTAGTTGGTCAAAAGATAATTCTTCCATTGTATTATATTTAGTTAAAGTTAAAACATGTCACTCCAGTCTTCGCCTTCGTTGGCTTTACTGTACGCTGTTGGTCTTGTTGCAAAGAAATCAGAATGCTCAACGCCTGCTGTTAATTGGTAGAACCAATCCAATTGCTCAGCAGCTGCAGGGTCGTAAGCAAAGATGGCATCGTAGCCCAACTCTACTAACTTGTTATTGATGCGTTTGTGCATAAAATGTTTAAGGTCGTATGCCTTTAGATTCTCTAGGTCACCTCTCTCAAATATCTTGTCGATGAATTTCATCTCCATGTCAAGCGTTAAAACAGCCGCCTCCATAATAGCATCCTTTGCATCAGTCTTTAGGTCAGGGAACTCTTCGCACATATGACGGAACAATTGACATCCCATCTTAGAGTGCAAGGCTTCGTCCCTTACAGACCACTTCATCTGCTGTCCTACACCTTTTAGCTTGTTGTTCAATTGGAACGAATACAACACAGCGAATGAGCTGTACAAGGCTACTCCCTCGGTGAACGCTGAGAAGATTGCTAGTGATCTAGCTACGTCTCTACGTGCTGGTGCAGATGTGCACAGGATCTTATAGTTGTAATGGTGTGGCACAGATGTCAACGACTCAATACGACCAGCAATAGCAGGCTCGTGCATGAACCCTTCGTAGTCATCAAGACCAAGGGTATCATTAAGATACGAGTAAGCCGTTGCGTGAACAGTCTCTTGGGCCCCGAACATCATAGCCATCTGAATGATTTCATACTTAGGGAACCAGTCAGTAACCATGCCTGTCCAATAGTCAGACACAGCACACTCTGTTTGAGCAAAGCCAAGTAGGATATTACCTACCACGTGCTTCTCATTCTCTGTTAGATTCTCATTCCAATCCTTTACATCGGATGACATAGGAATCTCTGTGTACAACCAAAATGCCTGGGCCTGCTTAAGCCATCCTTCTGTAAAATATTCTGGATATTCAAAAGGTTTATAAGGTATTCTTTTTTCAAATAAACTCATAAGATGCTATAAATCGTTTTATTGTTTTGTCTTTAACTATTAAGTTCCCATCTGATATCTCATCTAAGAATTGGTCAATGTCTATTTGCTCAAGCAATTCGACTGTAACCACTTTATCTGGTTCTTCTTTGTGGTCAAGATATATCTCGCCTTCAGAAGCGTAAAACCTAAAATACTTAGGTTCCTCTTCGACAACACTGAACGCAATTGCACGTTCAAAATCTCTGTCTAATTCATTAGAGAAATGCACCATTGCATCAGCTATCTGATCAAAAGTATCCTCCCGCATCGAACTCATCCATTTGAAGAGACTCTGTGGTACTGCTACCATCTGTCTCTCCTCGAAATACTGTTCCATAATCTGTTCCATAGTCTGTCCATACTTTAACTTCACATCCAAAGCTACGTAGCTTATCGTGCATGAATAATTGTAACTCAGTTGGGTTGTTACCCGGTTGCTTTACCTCGATAAATAAGGCTTTGCCGTCTTTAATTGCAAGCAGGTCAGGGATTCCTGGAGTACTTGTAACTGTTAACTTAGTTACAAAGTAGCCATCTTTGATTAGTGCGTTGCGTATTTTTGTTTGTCGTTTTGATTCGAGCATGCTAAGTTAAGAAATGTTTTTGAAAATACTCTTTTGTGAAATTCTTTTTCTGTTGGACGGCCTCATATATCTTCTCCTCGATACCACCAATCGTAAATACCCAATAGACTTTGTTAAACTTTCGCTCCATTGTGGTCATGCGATCTCTGCTTTGCCAATAGGATGTAGCACTGAAGTCTATGTTATAGTACACCAAGAAGTCAGCATTGCGGAGGCTAATTCCTTCCCTGCCGCTTTGTATCTGAAGTGCTATGTTCTTGTTAGTAGAATTAAATTCTTCAAGATTATCAGTTAGTTCATCACCGAACACAAACTTCAATGCATCCCATTCCGCTTTAAACTTATAAAATATGCCTATCTTCTTATCTCTGAACTGTTCTTTGATATACTCAGCCTTGGTATAATCAAATATCAACCGCTTCCCTGATTCAAGTATAATGGTACCTGAGTACATTTGATGCAACTTATTCATCATCTTCACACCAGTATCCGCTAGTATGGTATCCTCTTCACCTTGTACAACAGAATCTTTTTTAAGTTTTTCTGTTAACCTGTAAGTTAAAGGACGCATCTTAACACGCAACACAGCCTCCTCGACTGCAGTTGAGAATCCCGCCTGCTCTTGCGTAAACGAGATCATTAGATGCTTGATAGCACCCATCACTTTGTCTTTAATCGCACCTGAGTAGTCGTTCACTCTCATCTGTCCAATGTATTTAACCTTTACTTTAACATAGTCATTAGCCCACCGGTAAAAGTTAGCATACTCTTTAAACGGGTTGTTAGGATGCACATAAAGCTGGTGGTATATCTGAGAGTAACTCTCAGGTGTCGGTGTACCCGATAGAAATATAACCTTTGCGTTAGACTTCTTTACCAAATCTTTAACCTGCTTCGCTCTTTTGCTAGGCTTTGCAAAATTCCCTAAACAGTGTGCTTCATCACAAATTATGAGGTTCCAATTTGCCCCCTCAAGTTTATGTAAGGACTCATAGTTTACACACGTAAGGTTACTCTTGAACCCAAATTCCTTGTGATCCTTTTTTATTCCTGGAATAACTTTCAATTTAGTCAAAAATAAAACATTCTCTGCACCAATCCTATCTGCAATAGCAAGAGATGTAGCTGTTTTTCCTAAACGGACTTCCATTGAAAGGTACAACATCCCATGCTCTTTAATAATGCCAACCCCGTCGCTTACTATCTTCTTTTGGTAATTCCTCAGTTGTATCATAATTATTTGCGTAGTACTCTGATCCTGTCAGAGTGGTGTTTAATTCAAAAATCTCAACTACTTCTCCTGACATATAGGCTCTTATAATTTGATCTTTCTCTGCTTCAATATAAGCAGGACCAGCTATCTTTAAAAATCCTTTTATGTTGGATTCAGGCATCCTTAATATCTTCTCTATTAAGTGAGTCATTGCTGTTTTATTTGCCATAAGTTTGGTTGTAATATTGTTCTGGTGTATCATATATTGGAGTACCAATTTGCGTAAACATAATTCCATCTTCAAATCCAGAGTCATTAGCATTTTTTTTCTGCTCTTTCTCCATTGCTTTGGCTTTAATAATCATATCTTCATAATCTAATTGATTATTTTCGTACATTTCAGATGTTTGCTTTGGAAATCTTTTTTGAAATTCTAAATGCAACCATTGTACAGGTGTTTGTTTATTTTTCATACATATCTTTGTAATATTTTTCTGAATAACTATCTACTAAATCTTCTTTTATGTCTCCATTAATCCAACCTTGAAAAAAACCTTTTTTTATCTGCTCTGTCTGCATTCTCCTAGCTTCATCCCATATTGATATTTTTTTATCAAGATATTGTAAAGGAGTTATCTCCATATTACCTAATGCTGAATTCAATTTAATTAATTCATATTCTGCATACTCTACTGCCGTTTGTTTATTTTCCATAAGTTTCGTTATAATATTGTTCAGAAGTAACCCAAAAAACTTTACCGCTTGTATAATCATGCTTTATCTGTTCTTCCTCCATTTGTTTGCTTTTCATAATAATGTTATCTAATACATCATAATTAATTATTACTTCATTATTAAGACTATATTTACATTCAAAGTGCAAAAACTCTTCTAACCACTCTACTGCTGTTTGTTTTCTTTGTTCCATGGGTATTGACTGCTTAAAAATTCTCTGTAAACCGATAGTAATAATTCTTCAGGCACAAGTTCTCCATCAATGTAGACTTGTCCGTTTTTTATTCGCATCAACTCCTTGGGCTTATCCCATATCTCCATGAAGTAATCGCATTCGCCATCCTCCTTCATTGGTGGAGTCATAAAGTATGACTGGTAGTCACTCGCTTTTGCTGTGTGCCTATAGCACATCTGCTTCTTTGGGCATTGTTCACCTTTGCATTTTGCTATATCAGGCATTGTCTTGTTGTTTAATATTGTGTTCAATACCATTCTCTGTAAGCATTAAAGAAAAAACTGATGCAAGTTTTAGCACATCCTTACCTTCTTTTAATTCTATTGTAATAGTTTCTCCTTCCCAACTAAATGATACACTAAACGGGCTTGGTATAAATCCTTTAATAGTATATCCACCTGTGTCAGCCATTTTTAGTTTATCTTCGTACATTTTAATTTCATCATTCATTGTCTTGTTGTCTAGTTATGTTAAAATTATATCCAAAATAAGGTAACGTCTGATTGTCTCCGTAGCCAAGAGTCTCTAATAAGTCCTCTAGTTCTGAGTCAGACAAAGTACCGCATTGTAATGCGTAATCTATAACAAGAGCAAGAGCTTGCGTCCTCGTTATATCAATTGTTGATTTCCATCCCATCTTGTTGTTGTTTAATTATAGATATAATCTCTCTTGTTAGAGAACCTGCTGTTTTAGTACCATCAATAACCCATTTGATAATGGCATTTTCTATAGCACTATATAGTTTATCTTCAGTCATTGTCTTGTGGTTTAAATTCTGTTAGGTAACTATAATCTGTCTCGTAGCCTGCCTTATTCTCAATAGAGTAAACCGACATATCAATCTGATAGCCTGGGTTCTTATCTATTCTGTTATAAGTCCAAGCGTTATCCATCCAAATGATTCTGTTATTTGGGTAGATAAAGTAATTGCCATTATCCATCTTGAAAACGTGACCACACTTGTGCTCAGGTGTCTCAGAGAAGTTAGTATCTAACATACTTCTGTTCTCAAATGCCCAGTCCAATGTAAATAAGTACGTTCCTTGTCTCTTGATCCCTGAGATGGACAGCAAATCTGCTCTCAACCCCGACATCCTTGCTCTTACCTGAACATCTACGTATGAGCTAAAGCAGTCCCAATACATGTACTCAGTTAATGGTAACTCCTCAGCATCTTTTCTCCAACAGAATGCGTGGATAGGTCTGCGTGTCCAGTTGACTCCGTTCTCCAAGAATGCCTCAAACAAAGGAACTCTCTTCTCTATTGATGCGACCGAGTGAACGTCACACAATGTGTGCTCTCCATGTCCTTTGGTATGGTTAAATAAAAACTCGTTACGTATAAAACAAGTTAGTGTTGGAATGTTATGATTTAAGTATGGCATAGTCTTATATATCTATGTGAATTAAAAAACTAATCTTACGTTTTATTGTTGGGTAATTATCAAGTAACCATAGACTAAGGTCATCATTTTCGTCTCCATCAATATGAAATTCTGCATAAGTATGAACTTTGTAATTAATAAATTCTATTTGAAATTCTTCAGGTATCTCTGATAGCTTAATTACTGATCTTGTTATTTTTTTCATTGTAGTAAAGTATTTACGTCTATATCATTTTCACTCATTATTTCTCTGAACTTATCTCGGAACCTTACAGCCTCCTCATCGTCTGCGTGCTTATACTGACCTCTTAGCCATTGGTCGTACTCATTGATAGCTAAGGCCATATTTAATGACAGGTTACATCTCTTGTAGTCATCATTATCATCTGGTAGATTAAAAATTAATTTTGCTTTCATATTGTGCCAAATTTTACTTCGTCGTCTTCGATTATTAAGTACTCTCTTGATGTTCCTAGTGTGTCAATCAAGTGGTATCTACCACCGGTTGCGTTGCCTTCTCTATCCATGCGTTTTACTTGGGTGTGCCCAACGACTTGGATGAATCGGTCACGTAGCGTTTCTCTGTTGGAAACAATCAATGATCGAGGTCGTATCCAAATCGGTGAAGATATCACGCTATCTCCATAAGGATCCCAACCTGCAAACTTAAATGCTCGTGGTGTAAACTCCCACAAATCATTTACAATTTGTGCCACATCTGCGTCGTTATTGTCCTTGTACTCCTTAGAGTGCAACTCTAACCAGTCGTGGCTAACACCTGCGTGAGAGAATAAAAACTCATCCATCTGATAACACATCTGCAAGTGATGAAGGTTGTTGTGAAACAAATCATTGATCGCAGCAGCAGCTCCTGCTTGGTATCCAGAGTAGTGCTCAGAGCCATCTATGTAATGAAAGTCGTGATTCCCGATCATCATAATCACCTCACCTGACTCCTTAAACTCAATGATTTCTTTGAAGTTGTGCATCTGCTCAGCCGCAGTATAATCATCGTAACTATCAAAGTAGTCACCAATGAACACTACTCTATTGGGTTTCTCCTTCGCTACTATATCTTGCCAGATTGTTCTGCCGTGGATATCTCCGATTGCTATGGTTTTCATATCTCGTTTAGTTTAGCTCTAGCCCAGCGTGCCCCTTGTTGAAACGCTAATCTAAGTGGTGCATTGTCTACCATTCTTATGAAATCTTTTACCTCGTTAGCGTATCTATTCTGTGACTCAACAAGAATGTCATCATCACTTACTCCTGCATTCCAAGACTTGTAAGCCTTCTCAAATGTAGACTCAAACTCTAGCCCAGCAAATCTGCTCATCACGTGAAAGATTTGCGTCAAATCATCCATATCGCTATCGTATGGCGTCTCAACAGTAAGTATCTTACCGTCGACTTTAATTGTTAAAATAATTGGTTGTGTCATATCAAGTCTAATTGTTTATTGGATTTAGATGGGAACACCATTGATTTACCGGCTCCATCTCTACTCTCTAATGGATTCATGCCTGTTAAATACAAGCAGTACGTGCGTAGCCATGAGTTGAATCGTTGCTTAGACAACATCCTAAACATTCCGTTGTTGTCCGCTATGAACTTATCAAACACATCATCTGGTCTGAAGCGATGATTAATCGGCATCAATGTAGGACCAAACTCATGTACCCACTCCGCAAACTCAGCGTTCGTCTCTGCCCTGAACTTACGTTCCTTCAGATTCACAAAGTTGCACTTCACGAGTCCAGTCTTTAGATAATTCTGCAATAACTTAATCATGTAGTTATCAAAGGCACACCAATCCTTCTCGTTCCAATCGTTGAACAGCAACCGGCCGAACTCATCCTGGGGCGTGAAGTCTTTAGAGTAGAACTGCTTGAACTCCATCTCCCACTTACGTCTCTCAAATGAGTTACCCTTACCTTGTATAGCATAGTTGGTTGTTATGACCACCTTAGGTGACTTATGGAATGGAATCTTTATCGCATCCTTATTCTTGCGTTCAACCGTGATACCCTCAGTAACTACCGAGAATAAACGCTCAAAGTCAAAGTTCTTCTTCACGTCATCGAACACCAACACCTGCGTATCTGTGCTCACTAACTGATAAGCAAATGACTTGTCGAACGAGAATGACTTGCCATCAATGGTAACAGCCTTCTTCATCCGACTGATGCCGTTCATGAATAGACCCTTACCCGTACCACCCTCAGGGTTCTCTGATATCACCTCATCATTAATGATTACTGCCGGGCAGTAGCCACCATTTTTGAATGCGTGAAGTATGAACCCGATAGTCGACTCGATGGATGCCACACGTTGGTCATCATTGCCACCGATGTTGCGGATAAACGTCTTGTAGTCACACTCATCAGATGGGCAAAACTTGAAGTCACGCTGGATAACTTGGTCTGACCACACGTAGCCACCAAGGTCTTCGTAGTTCAAGAGCACCGTTTTATCCTTAGTCACCTTCACTACACCATTTCTAAAGTATAGATACGCCTCATCCTTCGTGTCCTCCACAAAGTAGATGCTCACCGACTCAAGCATAGATAGAAAGTCTTCTCTAAAAAACCTGGTCTTATCTGCGAAGTAGTTATACACACTAAGGTCTTGGAAGTTATTAAGGATGTGGTCAAGCACAAAGTCCTTGATGTCATCCTCAGTACACATCTCAATTAGATTCTGATTGATGCGTACAAAAATAAATCCCTTGTTTCCTTCTGGTGTATACTTTCGGTATCCACTATTCTCCAAGAATGTCTTTAGCTCATAGTGCACCAAACTCACCACACCTTTGTCACTCTTAGTCCAGAACGTGTTCTTGCTCTGCTCCTCCTCGATTCGAGTCATTACTGAATCAATAATCCCGTCCTTAACCCCGGAGGCTTGCAGTTGAGAACGGACTTCTTTTTTTGGCACACCTCTACTTAGCTGTGTCTTTGCGTAGTCAATACGCACTGTGTCCTCGAAGTACTTCGTGGCGTGCTTCTCCAAATGCTTGTAAGCCGAATCCACAATGGACTTAATCTCATCTTGATGGAAGTCCTCAGTAGCAAAGTTCATTAAGCGATACATCGCATCACCCTTGTGTATGCCGTACTCATTAAACGCCATCGCTAGTACGTACAAGTTGTTGTTGCGTGCACCTGACACGAACCCAAACTTATTATCCCACCACTTAGCCAAACGGCTAATAATCTCGTCCTCATCATCGATCGCAATCGTTGGTCGCATGTCCTTGGTCATGTGCTCAATCTCCGCATCATCCACCTTGTTCCACTCGATAGAGTTTACATTAACAAAGATGGTCGGATCGTAAGACTCGTAGCACACACGTGATACATTCTTGGATGTCTTATCAAACTGCTCGCAGTTATAGTAAGTCTCTAGTGCATTGAAGAATGACTTATGCTTATTAACATCCTTTGGTATCTTAACCAACACCTTCAGGCCATTACCTGATGGTGATATAAAAACTGAGAACGTATAAGGGTCATTAGCCAATTCATCTTTCTTGGCTAGTATCTCATCATTGGATGGGAAGTTATCAAAGTCTAAACATATCAGACCACTATGCTCCATAAGAGCCGAGTCCTCACGCTTAGAGAACGTACCTGAGAAACATATCGCAGGCAACTCTTGCTTGAGCTTATTACGTAGCTCCTTATCTTTCTCCAATCTAATCTTGCGGACAATGTCTTTGGACTTACCCTCCTTGACTCTTGAGAGTATAGCCAAGACATCCCGATAGAATGGGACAGATGTCTCTTTTATGTTAGAAAAAATAGTTACTTGCATTTGCGTACTGGTGGTTCGAAGTTTTCTTTTATGTAATCATTATAATTATATGAATCACCCATCCGATACCATTCATCATAAACATCATCCCAAGTAAGTTTAGGTCTTTCAGATGAAAATCCTTCTAGTGTGTATTCAGTAAATGATAGAATAGCGGAATTTTCACCTATATAACCAAGAGATACTTCTTTGTCTTGATCAAAATAAACATATATATATCCACTAGGTGGTAAATCACCAATAGTACCCCAACCATACCTAATGTCGAAGACTCTGTCTCCTTTTTGAAATCTTTTCATGTCGTTTTAATTAAAGTGAGCACTTTGTACACAAAAAATGTACAACTTGTTTTAAAGTTTACATTTATAACTTACTCATTTATAGTAAGTTATATTTATTATTCTTTGATTATGTACAAAGTGAACAAAATATATAAGAAAAGAGAAAAAAATAATTTATCTAAAAAGAAAAAATATATATTCATCTAAGTCCCACATATTTTGTTCATTTGTACACTAGAACGGTAGTTTAGAAAACTTCCATTTTAAAAAGGAAGGTCCTGTTCTTCCACCGTTGGAGTTGGTGCAAGAGCTGGTGCAGGTGCACTTTGCTTGGCCGTAGAGCCACCATCAGATGACCAGACTAGCTTTGCATTACCCAAGTAAACTTTAGGGGCTTTAGCCTCACGTTCTTCTTGTGTCTGCGACTCGTAGATGCTGGCAGTGTTGCCGTATTGATCTGCCTCGTCATTGATTGAGATGGTTACATTTGCGTAAGTACCTTTCTTGCCTTCCACTAATTTACCTTTAGTGATTTTTTTTACATCAATAGATGCTGAAAATAATTGTGCCATAATTTATTGTTTGTTTAATTGTTTACTGATATCATTAAAATAGACTTGAAATACATTTGGTTTATCTGTTTTTTTGTACCAAAAACCTGCGGGTCTAAAATACTCTTCACCATCAATGTATAAAGCATCTGAATTCATTTCTAAGAAATTAGATACATCTTCTGGTAATTGCATATTAATGCAAGTTGTGTTATCTATCATAGCGTCTCTAATTTAAAATACTGAGTAATGTCATCGGTCGCATTCGGCCCGAAGAACTTTTGGTAGACCTCTATAGCCTTGTAGACCTTCTCTCTACCACGATCTAAGAATTCATCTGAGCACTCAAACAAGCCCGTACGTAGACTTTCTTTCTCTACTGCTATGAACACCATAGGCTTGCCAAATAACTGGTTGTAGATGTAAGCCTGAGAGTCGTAGTTATACTTGCGTGCAGAGAACTTAAAGTCGTCGATGTTACTGGTGGTTTTAAGGTCAATGAGCAGGTCATTTCCCACAATATCAGACTTACCTTTCCACTTAACACCACCAATCTCTCCGATGGCAGGTAGCTCATACACGTTATCAGAGTCACGAATCATGTCGTAGAACGTTAGGTTACCCATCAACGCCTTGACCATGCGGTCACACTCATCAGCTTCTTTCTGTAGCAATAGCATATCAGTTTTATGCGTAGCCAATGCTTCCTTGTAGATGTTAGTCGTACGTGTGGAGGCATCTACCTTAATAAAGTTCTCCAGCTTGTGCGGTTCGAGGATGGATGTGTGGAAGTACGATCCAGATAACATTGCAGGAGTTTTATCTTTAGCTACACCATACTGCGTAGGGTTGTACAATAGAGCACCAATATCTGAGTTAGATAGGTACTGCTTACCAATTCCAGAATAGTATTCTGAATCGTTTTTCAATGTTTCTAAAATGTTATTACTCATTTGCGTATGGGTTTTTGGTTATCATATGTACAAAATAAAGATCTGCAACCTCACTTTTAAACGGATTTCCATCCGTAACTCCATATCTTTTTTCTTTTTTATGCACAAAAAGAGAAATCATCCATTCATCGTACTCACTATCCCTAACCCAAACAACATCACCTCTTTTGGGTAAATCTTCTCGTCTTTTTTGAGAGAAACCTTCTGGGGTGTATGTATATTTGGTGAATGATAAAGAAGGTTTTTCACAAAACAATTCTCTGCCATCATCTGTAAAGCAACGATAATTTGAATTTTCAAAATTCACAAGTATAGGGTATGCACTCATATTAGTATTTGATATTGATTCAATAATACCCCATCCATAATCATAATGGAATACTCTGTCTCCTTTTTTAAATATGTTATTGCTCATTTGCGTATGGGTTAGTTGTTGTTATTTCGATTCCTGCACTCCTCCATCCTAGTGGGTTTTTCGAAGCTGAAATATAATATGTATTACCATCTTTCTTGACAAAATATCCGACTTCCCATTCGCTTGGAAATTCATTTCTTACCCAACAAATATCACCTGGTTTAGGCAACTCCTCAGGTCGCTCCTGAGAGAACCCCTGAAGGGTGTATTCGGTGAAGGATAGAGTTGGTTTTTCCCAATTTAATTCTCTGCCATCATGTGTAAACCAGCATCTCTCCTCAAGGTCAAAACATATACCTACAGGAAATTCTGGCATATCACTATCTATTAATTTAACAGTACCCCACCCATAATGAATATGAAATACCCTATCTCCTTTTCTAAATATAGTCTCCATTACTTCTTAAGTTTATTAATTGCTGACTTGACCTCATCTGATAACTCGTACTTCTTGGATAGATTCTTGAACACATCCTCAGACTTGAGGCCAATGTTATCAACAACATAGTTGACCACCTTGCTCCAATTTTCATCCCCAACTGCTAACTCCACCTTAGTCGGTGTCTTAGTCGGTAACTTAGTCGCTGGTTCGTCTTGGAAGTCTTCTTTGTTGTAGATGTTCAATGCTAAACCATGAAGTGCTAATGCTTTAACTGTGCATCGTTGTATGGCTTTGTTTACATCAAACGATGTGATCTTCTCTAATCGAATGGATGCGTTACGCATATCCATTATTGGGAGGTATTCCAGATGCTCGATGTTGTTAATCGTAACACCAACCTTCACAAATGCAGTCATGCCATCGTGAAAATAATTAACACCTTCTGTAGTCTCAAAGACAGTACGTTGCACGTCTGGGAATTTTTCTTTTACAGCACTCCAGGCTGTACTCCACGAGATGTAGGATAAGTTACCCCTCTTTTCTACTTTAGACGAGAGGTTGATCGAGGAGAGTACCTCGAATACTGATTTCGTTTTTTCCATTATTATATTAAGTTAAAATGATGCACAAATTTAATTTTTTTCCTGAAATAAACAATAGCCAAGCAGTAAATAATTATATAAATCTGCAAAGCGTGACTCTAAAGGCTCTGCCTGAGGTAGCCCAGGGTTCTTAATATGGGCCTGCACCGAGCTTAATTGCTTGTCAAAAAAGATTGACCACACTTGCAATGGACTAATGCCAGCTCTCTTAGCTGACTCCTTAAAGTTGTTGAGCACATCTGTATTCTCAAGCGTATACTCAGGTTGCTTTGCCTTTCGTATAGACATTGCGTGGTTCAATAGCGTATCGTACGCCTCGTTAAATTGTTCTTGTGTCATAATGATTTAGATAAATTTAAAATGATTTCCTCTTGTTCAAATGATAATCTTAAATAGTTATTGCTAATCTTTTGCATTGCCTCAAAGAATTCTGTGGTAGCAATAGAGCTAGTGTCGGGAGCTTTGAACTCTGCCTTATATTTATTTAACTCATACTCCCATACTTCTTCGTGTTGACTATATATCTCTTTGATTAGTCTTGAGACTTCAGAGTCTGTGCACTCCCGCACATACTCCCATTCAGATATTTCTACCTCTGCTGTAAATTCAGGCATTGTCTTTTTGGTTGAGTGGATTTTCCAAAAATACTTCAAACTCACCAGGCACATCTGTAGATTTATACCAAACTGGTGCTGGTTGAAAGTATCTCTCTTCGTTTATATAAATTACTGAAGAAGATATATTAAGAAAATCAAATGTATCTTCTGACATATTGACTCTAATTATTGGTTCATTAGTCATTTTCTTCTTGTTTAGGTGATTTAATCACTGCCCAGTGCGTGATTGAATTGTGATTGTATGCCCATCCTGATGTATTCCATGTTTCCCAATGTATGTTACCATCCTTTCTGCATACTAGATACTTACCAGATTTTATTGGTCGTGTACTTAGGTCATAGAAGTCAAACTTAACCCATTGACCAGCTGCTGTTTGTGGCAACAACTGTTCTAATGTTTCTGATACAACTTTTTGTACAATATGTGACTTATCAATCTTCTCATTGATAGCATCAGCAATAAACTTACCCACTTCATCTTGGAATTTAGTAGCTTGTTCCTGATAAGGGAATGAGTTCTGTATAGCACCCCAACCTCTTATCTCAGCAATCATTTGACTACCACCATCTGATGATTGTTTAGACCACAAGTATTGTCCATACTCATCATAGTAAACATCTTTAAGCCATTGTTGTATTGTCATTGTCTTGTTGTTTAGCTATATAACATAATTGTTTATTCAAGTGCTCAATTAATTTCCTTACTTGTTCTCGATTTAACCAAGTATATAAAGATTCTTGTATTCCAAACATTCCATATTCTGTTATTGTAATTTCAACTTCTCCATCATATATTGTATCACTGATGGTTATTTCGGTTTTATTTCGTGTAAATTCTAACATAATAATTATTTATTTTATTATTAATTATTTCTTTCTTCTATTTCATTTATAGCATCATTGTAACCTTCTTGATATGCTTGAGAATATTGTTCTTCTTCCATTTCTTTGGCTTTTACTTTAATTACATAAATTGCTATTTGATTACCACTTGGTATTAATTCTGCTAATCTCTCGATTGCTAATTCTACTGCTGTTTGTTTATTTTCCATTGTCTTGTTGTTTAAGTATTAACATAATCTCTCTTGTTAGAGAACCTGCTGTTTTAGTACCATCAATAACCCATTTGATGATAGCATGTTCTATGGCTGTGTACAGTTTATTCTCGTCCATTGCTGTAATCCTTTTTGTTCGTCAAAATATACCTTCTCAAAATCAGTGATGGGCTCAAAAGTGTCCATCATAAATGCATCTGTCACCACCTCAGGTTCAGACCGCTTCGGATCGTGCCCCACTCTCAGGCACACGAGCAACATTATCAATGTTTTCATATCTATCTATTGCGTTTAAAATCTGTTCGTAACTAATAGCATACGCTATCTTGAAATTAAAATGCCTCTGGTCGTGTGACCAGTACGCAGGAAGCTCTTCAAACTGGATAAGCAGGTAATGGTACTCACCACTTGATTTTAACACCAGAATGTTATTGCCTCCAAGCACACTCGAATAGCGTATACCTCTCTCCCTGAGGTAACGCCTGACCTTGCTTGCAAGGCCAGTTGTTGTTATCTTTTTGCCCATTCTTCTGAGTAGTCAATAGGTGCATAGAATTTAGTTTGTACCCAACCAGTCTTCCGTAGTCTACGCTTCTTGTGGTCGATGTAAGGGTAAAATGTAAAGTGACCCTGCCGATGCTTTTGCAACTGCATTGTTTTATCACACTCATCACAGACTAGGTTCATGGTTAACTTATTGCCTGACTTGACAAATAACTTCTCTACCACCACCAGGTCGTGTTCATGCTTGCACCAGGGGCATCGCATATCGGATTCCTCGAATCCTTTGCGTGATCTAATTAGTTTTTCCATAGGTTTCGAAATAATATTGTTCAAAATCTTCCCCACTTCCATGGTCTAATAAAGAATAGCTACCATGATTCCAAGTGTTACTATGTTGCTCTTTCTCCATATCTTTGGCATTGTCCCGTATAACCCTAATGACTAATTGATTTCCTGGTTCAATAAATTTTTCCAGTTTAGAAATTGCATAGTCTACTGCTGTTTGATTTTCCATTAGCTTAGATTAATTAAAATGTAAATACATAGTAATGCACTCAATGTGCCGGTGATGCCAATGATGACACCGATCGTAAATTGTTTGAAGGCAATCTCTGCCACGTTAAATTTTTCTTCCATCGCGTTCTCTTGCTAGTTCTTGTTTTGATTTAGCCGTCACCAGGTTAGTAGTGCCAGTCTGATTCTTTTCAAATTCCTTCATCTTAGTGATACCATACAACACACTCGCATGGTCGATCGGATACCCGTACCGCTCGCAGTACCGCTGTATCTCCCATATCGCTATGCCCTCCATATCACATAGCGTGTAAAAATGATGCCTGGCCGATACGATCGGGAAAGCCTTCGTGTTTAAAAACATATCCCTCTTGCGGATACGATGCCGATAACAAATTCGCCTAGCGATTCTATCGATTTTTTCTACGTCTGATATTATCATACTATAATAAAAAATAAGATTAATAATACTGCGATACCCACTAGTAGGATGGTCGCCTTAGTCCCTTGATTCTGCACGATCTTTAACATAAGTGGCGATGGATAATACCAACACCCCAGCGGTGAATAATAAAAATGTGGCTTCGATAAATAATAACAAGCCTGAAAATAATGCCGATGCAAACAATGCAATCGCAATCCAATGTAGTGTGTTCATAGTATATGTCCGATTATTGCAACCGCTAAGGTCACGATCCAAATGATTGTTTTAGTCTTCAATGTATTGCTCGATTATTTCGTTAAAATCCCTTAGTAAATTTGCGGACACATTGTCGTAACTTGTCCATAACCAGTCCTTTCCATCGAAACATTTTAGGATGAACTTCTTGGTGATCGCGTCCTTTGTGAACTGGAACTGCACCGTTCGACCGCTTGCTGTGGGTAGATAAAATCTCCCCCCTTTGAGCCCTGATCTGATCAGCTCTCTGAATTGCTCTATTCTTTCTTTCATTGTCCATGTAAGTTTGAAATGTTGCGTTATTGTATTGCTCGATGAACTGCATCGTTCTATCGTCGTATTCGCAGGTACTCCCTATCCCCGAATACTTTGCCCATTCGTTAAAGTTCATATGCATGATTTTAAAATTTCGTAACACAATAGATTAGGTAATTTACTTCGCTCATACGCATTAGCCAAGCCTTGCGTACCAGTGCGAGAGCCACGAGGTGCCGACACATGACAAGCATCTCCATTCTTGCACATAGGTCTTGGATTCCAATAGATATTGTTAGTCCAAATATCCGTAGGCTTCATTCGCTCATCACCATACTGACAATAGGTAACCGATGTCCTCCAAAAATTTTTGTTATTCATGAAGTCCATCTTACGTAGCATACCTCGCGGATTCTCAATGAAGAAATACGTAGGATCAAAGTGCTCTATTATCTCAATAGTCTTTAATGCCAATCGCTTACCAAACTCAGCTGACTCAGACTTTGGCTGAGGGTTGCCGTTATCATCCAAGTACCAGTGCCTGCCTATGGATGCCACACTAAATGAGGTACAAGGTGGTGATGCCCAAATTACATCAGGTTTGAATGGGACTTTACTTACATCAAATTCAAGGATGTCAGCCACATAGTGTATGCCCTCAAAGTTATTAATGTCGGATGAGTACACATCCATACCCATACGCTCAGCCATTTTACCAATTGAGCGTGAGCCCGCAAATAATTCTAATACTTTCATGCTCTATTTAATTGTCTACCGATTTTGATAACTCTAAGTGCTTTAAACTTACTGATCTCGTAATAATCTGCGAAAGCATCCAGCGTAATGAAATTGTTCAACCAGTCTAGGTACATTGCCTCTATTTTAATTCTCATAATAGATTTCTTTTAGTGTAAACAATAACACACCATCCCGAAAACCAAACTTACCCCATATATCCGAGCCAGCCTCCTCGTACTCGCATTCAATTAAAACGCCTGAGAACTTCTCAGTTAGTTCACATACCCACTCCGCAGGTGGTGACCATCTAGACTCTACGGTGAATGTTAGTTCGCCATCGATCGGATCGCCAGTGTCCACTATGTCCACATCTTTGTCTTTAATCAAGTGATCGCGAAGTTTATCAAGTGCCTCAGGATGTGCAAAGGCTTGAATGTAGTTAAAATAAATGTTTGCCATCTTAAATTGTATTTAAAAATTGAGTAATTGACTCGGTTTTGGTGGTGAACTGGCTAATATAGTCCGTTAATGCTTCGCCTTGCTCGGTGAAAATTGAGCATTCGATCAGGTCTTTATCGCCTCGCTTGAATACTTTTACAATGATCACCCCAGCATCTGAAGCTACCACGTGAAGGGAATAATCCCCTTGATTTATGATTTTGCGTGCCATGATAATTTTAAGGATGAAAATTTGCGTAAAAATTCGGTTAACGATAATGTGGTGGTCTGAGGGATTGATCCTGTAATTAATACAGACCTTTTGTTATCTCCTAATTCAGTCACCTCTATCCAATAAGGCGTTTGGTTGTCCTCAAAAGCCATATATAACGTGACGCTTTTTTTGGTCCATTGCTTTTTTAATCTCACTTCCTTCAAAGGTATAGCCCAGGGCGTACCATCCATATAAAATCCTGTATTGTATTCCATCCTAGATATTATTTAAAATATAAGATTTAATTTCGTTTGCCATGCTCATACATAGTCTATGTTCTAGAAAATTTGTGAGGTACTCCGTTTCTGCCTGGATGTATTCAGGCCGACCAAAGTAAAAATTTATTTCCTCCGTACCCGTTTGAATGGTGGTTAACTTTGTTTTAGGTTTAATGAATACCTGGTATTTATCGCCTAACTGATTTAGTTTGAATGTCTTTTGCATGTCTTTTTTGTTTATGCTACCACGAAACCCGTGATATCTTTTTTCGCTCTGCCTTTTGCTTTTAGCCCTAGGATCACCGCGCCCGAGTCCAGCATTAGATCGTCCGCTTTATCGCCATCTATTACGGGTGCACCCAGGTAGGTAGATGGTAGGTCTAATTTGTGGTGAAACACAACCGAAACGGGCACGCCATACATTAGGGCTTTTTTCGCTTCAGCTTCGTTATCTTCAGCCCGCGAGAAAGTTAATTTATATCTTGTTCCCGCGTATTTTTCAACCTTGCCTAGGATCTTTGTATAGTCGTAAAATTCCAGGTTTGGGAATGCATCCAATATATTAATATCCATTCGATTTTTAATGATACCAATAAAGTCCAAATCACTTGTTCCGTTCAAACGGATCGCAATTTTAGCCCCTTTCTTTTCTGCTTTAGTGTTAAGTAATTGCAATTCCTTTACAATACGCTCGCAAAATTCCGCGCGATTATTTAAATACAATTCAGTCCTATTTTTGCGGGCTTCCTGGATGCTATTGAATGCCCCGCGGCCGGCAGTGAACAAACAGCCCAAAATACAACCTTTAGAGGCTTTAGTACAAAGGTTCACCCCTTTGCTATTTTGGTTATATGGACTCATGTACAAAATGTGAGTCTCTAAAATGTTTTTCGCCGTTTTGGCGTTACTTGTGCCTTTTGATATTAACTTTTTCATATTGATTATATTTTAAGAGATTAATTATATATTTCGAATTCGGGATAATTTTTATTCAAATAATTGTCTAATGTTTCTCTTTTTTTGAAACGCTTTATTTTCTCTTCATCAGACCACGGATTTTGATACGTGAATTCTTTTATTATAGCAATGTATCTACCTTTGAATACCTTGCCATCACTTGCAAGCAATAAAACGTTATCAGTTAAAACGTTTTCGCGTAAAATGTATGTTTCCATTATATTGATTTGATTTTATAACCTAGAAAAATATACTTATTCATTTTTTGCTTCAATAAAGCGTCACAAAGATCCGTTTCAGGGATTAAAATTGTAACCCATTTGGACGTTGTGCCCTCTTTGAATACCTGGAATACTCTAATTAAGTTTTTCATATTACAAAGTATTATCAAATTTTACAGCCTCTTCATACGTTTCAAAGAAAATCTCTTCGCCATCATAAAGATTAGTATACATATATTCAACGCTTCGGCCCATATTAGAGCAAATTGAAATAGGTTCCATCTCTAAGGCAATATAAACGTAACCCGAATTAGGATTAAAGCCTATTTGCATAATATCCGAACCCGAACAATGTTCGGAATAAGCCTCAAAACATTTTGCCAAACCTTGTGCCTCTAATGCACAAATGAAATCTTGATTAAATCCGTGTAATTCCATAAGACTATTTTTTTAAATTGTTATTGCGTTTTTGTTGGGTCAAAGATAGTGTGGTAAAAATGAGAAAGTCAATAGCTTGTAGAATTCTTTTTTGTGATTATTAGAAAAATGCAATGAATAGGGGCAAATATGGCGAAAGTTCTTTAAAAAATGCAACGTTATTTTGGTAGCCGTTTTAGCGATATTTTGGGGAAAAATAGGGGCTACTTAACATAATGTTGGGAATTAGGCGGGGGTAAAAGAGTAAGCCTCTGCGGCTAATTTTTTTTTGAGTCTTTCCGAAAACTTTTTTTAGACGAGCCTAAAAATTCTATTTAACATAATGTTAAAAGTAAAGATCCTTTGCAATGGGATAATTAGACAAACGTCTAAACGCTTCGAGTCGGAAATGTTAGATAGTTAGATAAATATCTAAACGTTGCGGGCCTAGTCAAGCCGAATTATATCCGAGCGTTCACGCCGTATCCCGCCCGCAAGAAAAAGCAAAAATCCTACGAACTTTTTCCGAATTCGCACCCCCCGTACCTCGATCAGGAGCGTTTCTCTTTGGGCCCCGGTCGGCTGAGATGGGGGTGTTACCCTCCACCTCTAATTTTCTAATCATTATCTTTGCCAAAACTAAACAAAAACAACAATGGCAAAAATGATCAAAGAATACGGTGGCAAGGAGAAGTATGCTTCTAAGGCTGCTAAGATGAAACACGAGAAGATGGAGGGCAAGAAGGTAGAGAAGATGGAGAAGAAAGGTGTGTTCCCTAAAAAGAAAAAGTAATACTTGTAAACTTTAGTTTACGAGAACTATTTCGAAAATCAGACTCAAGTTCACAGCTTGGGTCTTTTTTGTGTGTAAAAAAACAAAGTTCGAGTGTAAAATGTAATTAATAAATAATTTTGTACATTAAAGTAGGAGAGATATAACTCATTGATTATCAATCACTTAGCTTCTTTATTTAGGTTAATTATCTTACTTTACTACTTTATAAAGAGAAAAATATAAAAATATATAAATAGTAATAAATACATCTATATATAGAATAAGGTTGAAAATTTTAAGTCGAAGTTGGTTATTTTTCACTATTTAAATACCATAACTATCAAGTTATCAGTAAGTTAGCTTATTCCTACTTCAATGTATACTTCAAAAAACAGCTGTTTGTTAATTGTTTCTTGCATTTTATCTTTGTTTTTGTTATCTTTGTCACATGATTAACAGACAAGTAAAGGAATGGCTTGATAAGGTGCAGTTGCCCGTGGGAGAACGGGTACTGACTAAGAGGTTGTTGGATTCCTTTCTGGCAAGCCCGCTAGGCAGTCGGAAGGATTATTCCAGGCAGTACTTTAACTCGATGCTAAAGCAGTATGCTGAGGATTTGGGTTGGAGTGTTACGGATGGTTGCTCGTACATGGGCAAGTACATGGTGTTTAATGGTGAGAGATTGGCTGAGTCGAAGCATATCTCGGCAGACAGATTGATACATGACACGTGTGGAGATTTTTACGATTGGGCTGTGGCTGGTAAGAAGATGGAGTATGGGGATAGAGTTAGACCAAAGGAGCTGATGAAGAGGTTCATTGATGAGCAGCTTGATGGGTATGATTTTTACACCAATAACAGCAAGAAGACAATTCAGTTGACAACGCAGGAGTTTGGTAAGTGGTTGGTTCGTTTGAACTACTTCACTAATGGTCGCCCACCAGTCGAAGGACGTAATGGGCAAGGTAAATGGTTGATTTTAATTTAAACAAATACAGAGAATGATTGTAAAAGACATTGTCTTCGGAGATGAAGGCAGACAGAAATTAATTAGAGGTGTAGACAAGATTGCGAACGCAGTAGGGTCAACACTTGGAGCTAGAGGTAGAACGGTGCTGATTGAGTCAGAGAACCACACAGCCGGAATTGTTGTAACGAAGGATGGAATTTCTGTGGCCAAAGCCATTAATCTAATGGACCCGGCCGAGAACCTTGCGGTTATGATCATGCGTGAGGCATCTGAGAAGACAGCTAACTCGGCAGGAGATGGCACGACAACCAGTATGGTTCTAGCTCAAGCCATTATCCATGCTGCAACGGACTTGATAACACCAGAGGACAATGTCACTCAAGTATTGAGAGACATTCAAGAGGCTGCGTTGAAAGTAGCAGATGAGCTAACGGAGATGTCCACAGAGATTACCCCTGAGAAGCTCGTAGATGTGGCGACTATCTCGGCCAATGGTGACGCGGAGATTGGGCAGATTATCGCTGATGCTTATAACCAGGTTGGTCTGAGTGGTGTGGTGACGGTCGAGAACTCAGCAACGGCTGAGACCTACTCTGAGGTGGTCAGTGGTATGAAGATAGACAGAGGCTACACGAGCAAGTACTTCGTGACAGACCACAAGAAGCAAGAGGCTGTGATGGACAAGCCATACATCTTGGTGACTGACCAGCCGATCGGAAACTTGAACGATATCCTGCCGATGCTTGAGTTTATTCTGCAGGGCAAGAAGTCGCTATTGATTATTGGTGAGTTAGAGGAGAATGCTCTGAACTCATTGAACGTAAACAAGATCAAGAGTGGCCTGAAGGTGTGCACGATCATCCCGCCATCGTTTGGGTATAAGCGTCACCAGATCATGCAGGACATTGCGACCGCTACGGGTGCTAAGTACTTCAGTGAGCAGACGGGTGATAACCTGTTGATGGCAAGCATCGACGACCTAGGAAGAGCAGGTAAAGTGGTGAGTGGCAGGTTTAATACGATTATTTTTGGAGCAGAGGGTGCGGGTGAGGAGAGAGTTGAGGAGCTTCAGGAGCAATTGGCTGTTGAGAGCTCAGCGATTGAGAAGGAGTTCTTGAAGGAACGTATCGCGAACCTGGGGGGTGGTGTTGGTGTGATTAAGGTGGGTGCTAACTCAGACATTGAGCAGAAGGAGAAGAAGGACCGGGTGGACGATGCGGTGTGTGCGGTGAAGGCTGCCTTGGAGGAGGGGATTCTGCCAGGTGGTGGCGTGGCCTTGAAGGACATAGCGGCTAAGATGCAGATTGAGAATAAGGGTGCGATGATACTGAAGGTGGCGATGCTTGCTCCGATGAGCAAGATATTGTCGAACGCAGGGCTTGAGATGGATGGCGACATCTTGACTAAGGAGGGTGTTGGTATTAATGTGTCTAATGGGGCGATGTGCCACATGATGAGCGTTGGTATTATTGACCCGACGAAAGTAGCTAAAGAAGCCCTAAAAAATTCTGTCAGCGTAGCAACGACCTTGCTATCAACGGAGACTGTCATCACCAACGTAAGACAGATGTAGGCTTTTCCGAGTTCCGTGACATTATTTGCCAAAATCTGTAACAAAATGTTACCAAATTCGGAAGTGCGTTACAAAATGTAACGGTTTGAGTAGTAATAATACTAATTTTAATAAAAAAATAAACAAAATGGGATTTCACGTAATTGGAAAAAATATCTTAATCGTACCTCAAGCCGAAGAAACAAAGTCGGCTGGGGGGCTAATTATGACCGTCTCTGACGCAGGAGAAGTTAGATACAAAAAAGCAACAGTAGTTGCTGCTGGTTCAACAGTAGATGGCATCAAGCCTGGGGCATTTATCTACTTTGATCGTGCGGCCGGTCACTCCATCCGCATCAATGAGGACCTATATACGGTCATCACTGAGAAAGATGTGGTGGTGGTATTGTAAATCAGACAATAAGTAGTAAATTTGTCTGACCAAACTTTGATTAACAAACTTGACAGCTCGGAAAGACGGGCAATTTTCGAGATATAGCGGAATGGTAGACGCAAAGATGTTGTGAGTTAGTAGGTAATAACTACTTGGATGGTGTCCACATTAGAACTCTCTTTACAGGTTCGAATCCTGTTATCTCGGCTAAATCAAATAAAATATGACAGCAGAAGCACACCCATTAGAACTTACAGCAGGGGAAATGCTAGTAGGTAAAACATTCAACCCATCAGGAGATGACAAAGTTGCAAGAGCAAAAGCACTATGTGCTGAGTTAGCAGATATGATTTATGCTGCTAAATTATCTTCTTACAATCACGGTACCCTTACGGCATTAAAAGAACAATTAGCTGAAAGAGCCTTAATGGACATATTGGCTGCTCAGATGATGGTTGTTAAAACACTAACAATCAATCTTTAAAAAATTAAAGGTGACTACTACGCATAAAAAGCGTGCTGTCTTTGGTATTAGCCATTGAGCTAGTAGAAGCGTTATCTACCCGAAGTACAAGGGCTAGTTGATACTATGACTGTAAAAAGGATACATTGAGACGTTCAAAGTAGTTTAAATGGTAAGCTGACACACATTCAGCCTTTAAAAACATTAGTCGGTGGCTATGGGTCGTATCAGGGGTTTTCCCGGCCGGCCACCTAACTAAAACTTCTTATTCATTCGACCAATGACCCGATCATATTGCCTTTTGGCGAAGTGGTTGGGTCTTTGTGGTTGTATGGGTTTGATGTCAGATAGCTTAGGTACCGGTCTTTCTCCGTTGAGCATCTCGTAAACCATGCGTATGATGGTCTTGGCTTTGTAGGAAAGCTCATAAATGGCGCGTTTGTGTGGTTCTGGCTTGCGAAAATGCACCACAAGCCCTTTTTCCATTAGACTTTTTCGTCTATTTTGGGTAAAATTGAATATTTGGCAGTACTGGTCGAACTGATTGGCGTCAAAAACGTGCTCGGAGTACAGATAGCACAGCATTTCGAAGTCTTCTAGGCCCAATCCGTGCTTATGACGAGCCCAGGCACGCACTACTTTTATGTATTTTAGGTAGTCGCGTTTCACTTCGAAGCGATTCACTACGATTGGTTTTGACTTATACTCCCTTACCTTGATAGTCCTCGGCTGTATTTTGCGAGGCTTCATGTATGTTCTGATTGACATTCGATTATATATTAATATTACAAAATTACTTATCTTTGTCAAATAATAAGAAGAATATGGATAAGAAAAAATCAATGACTACTGTTGGCGACTTAAAGAAAGTTGTTGGTGGTATGAGAAAGGCTCAGGTTGAGCGTGAAGATGAGCGTACAATGCTTCAAAAGAATCGCAATTTAGGTTTAGCTCCTGCACAAGATAAAGCTGATGCTGAGCGTATTGATCGTATTCGCAAAGAGAATGCATACTATGCACCAATCGCAGAGCGTTATCAGGGTGTTATTGACAAAGCAACAATGAAGGTTCGTAACTCGAAGATGCCTTTAGCTCCAACAGAATTTAACGACTAGTGAAAAATATCATAAGAAAAGCGGCAAAGTACGAGTCCAAGGATTCCTTGGATGGTGCGATGAAGTTTTTAAAAGGGAATGTAACCATGCCAAAGCAAGAAAAAACACCAATGACACGTCCGATGCCTAAAACACAAATGGGCATTACTAAAATTGCAGCTGCTAAGAAAGCGGTTAAGGTTGCTAAAGTAGTTAAGGCTGCTAAAGCAATCAAAAAAATGTGCTAATATGAAAGGCTTAGGAGACGTAGTCGAGCATGTTGCTAAAGTAACAGGCGTTGCAGCCGCTGTTAAAGCCGTCGCAGGTGATGACTGCGGCTGTGCTGCTAGAAGAGACGCGCTAAACAGAGCATTCCCATTTAACAAACCACAAGATGGCAAAGACAGCAGCTTGGACAAGAAAAGAAGGTAAGGATCCAAAAGGTGGTCTTAACGCTAAAGGTGTTGCGTCTTACCGACGTGAGAATCCTGGTAGTAAACTGCAAACAGCAGTAACTACACCCCCATCTAAATTAAAGGCGGGCAGCAAAGATGCTGCTAGACGCAAGTCATTCTGTGCACGTATGTCAGGAGTCGATGGCCCAATGAAGAAGCCAAATGGCGAGCCAACAAGAAAAGCATTATCTTTAAGAAAATGGAATTGCTAGAAAAGAAAACTTTTGCCATTAAGGTTAAAGTTGTAAGTATAAAAAAGTTTAAACCTAAGTTTTATTATGGCAAAGCAAATGATTAAACGTGCTGATGGTTCAACATCACAACGTGGTTTGTGGGATAACATCCGTGCCAACAAAGGAAGTGGAAAGAAGCCAACTTCGGAAATGCTGAAGCAAGAAAAGAAAATTATTGCTAAAGAAAAGAAGAAGAAATAATGGCAGGACGTACATCTGAATATTACAAGACTCACCCCGAGGCTAGAGCTAAACGCTTGGCTTATCAGTCTAAGTATAACCAACGACCAGAGCAACTTGAGAAACGCATTGAGTTGAATCGGGAGAACCGCAAGCGTGGGTCTTATGCAGACCACGATGGCAAAGATTTGGCTCATCATAAAAGTGGACGGTTTACTGAAAAAGTAGCTAGTCGTAACCGTGGAGACAAGAACGATATGCCAGGTGATCGTCGTGCACGTGGCAAAAAAAAATAATTAACTTTGTAATTCAAAAGATATAAATATGGCAAAGGTTAGTAAAAAAACAGCGTTCAATATCAAAGAAGCAAGCAATCAAAAATTGACAGCAACTGCACGTAAGCACTATGCTGAGAATGCTCAAGCTGCAATGAAAAACAAAAAGAAGAAATAAGATGGGTGTTTTAAATTACGTTCAATCTGGCCGTGCTGCAGCAGTAACGCCATCAGATACAGTTAATATCCCTAGTGTCTCAGGGGGCACAAACGATGAGGGTTGCATCCTCTACATTGGTGGAGCAGGAAACTTAAAGGTTCTTACTATCGGAGGCGACGAGGTAACATTCACAGCAGTTCCAGTAGGCACAACACTTCAGGTTCGCGTTCTTCGTGTTTTTGCAACAGGTACTACAGCTACCGCTATTGTAGCTCTTTGGTAAGATGACGGAAGAGGACTTGAAAATAGGAATCCTAAATGCGATGACTTTGATGTTATCGTTTACCAACATCGAGGCGATGCTTCGGGTTGGATTGCTTGCTGTGTCAATTATCTACACAGGCTTTAAGTTGTACAACTTAATTAAAGGAAAGTAACAATGTGGCACATATTCAAGGATTCGAATGACATCAATGAGCAGTCTGTGGCTGCTTTTGTTGCTATTGCCCTTATCGTCATTATTGTTTTAGCAGTTGTTATTTCTGGACTAATTGGACGCCAATTAGTTATTGAAGAATTTATATTTGTTTCACTTTTAACATTTGCCGCATCTTCATTGGGGATAGCGGGATGGAAATCAATCAATGGCAAAAACAGTTGATGTCAAGAAGGTTACCTTTGGCGTAAGACGTAAGGGTAAGCACTCAAAAACAAGTGGTCCAAAAGATAAGCCAACAAAGAAGAACAGAGGCCAAGGACGATGAAAACAGCCATTCGTGTGGTTGGAGCTATAGTAGCTGTGGCCATGTGTGTAGATATTTTATTTGTATTTTTGCATTTCTTTAATGAAGACTTAATCAGACAAATAATCAAATGAAATTATCGCCTAACTTAGATTTAGTGGAAGTGACTCGCTCTGAGTCAGCCAAAAGAAAAGGGATATCTAACAATCCTACACCAGAACACTTAGAAAATCTCAAGCGACTTGCAGAAAAAGTGTTCCAGCCTATTAGAGAGCATTTCGCTACTCCAATCAATATCAGCTCAGGCTACAGATCAAAGGCTTTGAATGCAGCAGTAGGTGGATCGACGACATCGGACCACTGTTATGGCAGAGCCATTGACATCGATATGGACGGTTCGTCATCTGAGGTAAATAACAATGACATTTTTCATTGGATAAAAGACAACCTTGAGTTTAAGCAACTTATTGCTGAGTTCCCGGACGCTAACGGTAAGTTAGGTTGGGTTCATGTGGCGTATGGCGATGGATTGAACAAGGGTGAGATTCTTATTGCGGTAAAGAAGGGTACAAAGACAATGTATATTCCATACAAAGGAAACGAAAAACGAGTATGCGAAAGTTAATCTTATTATTATTTGTGATTATTGCTTCTTGTCGTCCAGTTAAAACGGTGACAGAATATAAAGAAGTTGTACGTGTAGATACGTTTAAGATTGAGCGTTCTGCGAAGATACTTCCGGCCGTACATGACACCTTGATCATCGACAACCCGTGCGATTCTTCTGGCATTTTAAGCACGTTCTATAGCAAGATCAAGATACCACAAGGGCAAGTGGTAATTCGCTCCGTACGTGGCAAGATTCAAGCCTCTGTGGACATTGATTCAATCGCTCACGTGTACGAGGATAAGTACAGAAGTAAAAGTGAGTCTAGTGTGCATACGAAAAACGTAGAGATTATTAAATACCGAGTTCCTACTTGGGCTGTAATTACTATTCTAATCGAGAGCCTAGTGATTGCTGGATTTATTTACTTGAAATTTTTGTTTAGAAAATAGTATCTATAATTTTGCGTATTTTTGCTAGATAATAAGCAGATATACACATGAGTAAAATATCAACCTACCCTAAGGATACCAATGTAACAGGACAAGACCTTCTTGTTGGTAGCGACTGGAACACTCCAGGGAAGATTACGAAGAATTTCTCGACAAATGCCCTAGCCTCCTACTTCAATAAGTCGGCTATTATTGACACTGGTCAATTCTCTTGGGAGTTTCTTCCATACAATAACACGCAGCCTCAGCCTGAGAAGACCTTCATGAAGGTCGATTGGTTAGATGATACCATCAATATTAATAACCTTGCTGGCGTATTACGTGTATCTGCTTTAACACTAGGAAATACCCAACCAGGTGCGTTTATCGAAAACGAATGGGTTGGTAATAATATATTAATTCACCTTCCTAACTCACCAAGTGCTTACGCTATTTATACAGTGGATTCATTGGTGCCAGATGGTGATTGGTACTACTTAATGACTCTCTCTTACGTAGGTGGTCAGTCGTTTACAATACTAAAGAACGAACCCGTTGTGATGGGATACTTTGCGGGAGCAAATGTTATTACCGAAATCACAGGTACATTCCCTATCATTGTTAGCGAAGGCTCTATTCCTGATGTGTCGATTGATCCAACAGTTAAAGGAGAGTGGGACTTAGCTTACGATAACTCAATTGTATCGGCTGCGGTAACAGGAACGTCAACAAAAACGCTTACATTAATTCAGCAAGATGGTGGTACAATCACCGCTTCTTGGACTGACGAGGACACAAACTTAGTTACTTCTGTATTCGGAAGAACAGGTGCTGTGGTGGCTGTTAGTGGTGATTATAACACAAGTCAAGTAACGGAGTCGACTAATTTATACTTCACGCAAGCTAGAGCTATTGCTTCTCCTATCACAGGATATAACCCGACACTAGGAACAATTACAGCTACTGATACAATCCTAACAGCTATCAATAAGTTAGCTGGTAGCTATGTGCCTTACACAGGTGCAACAAATAATGTCAACCTAGGAGAAAAAGGTATTACTGCAGGATATGTAGGGTTTGATTTAACACCTACAGGTACACCTACAGCAGTAGGTACAATGTATTGGGATGCTGCCAATAGAACAGTTGCTTTAGTTGACGGCGATGGAGACACAACATTACAGATTGGTCAAGAGGAGCGTATCTTAGTTCACAATAATACAGGATCAACTTTAACAGATGGTCAGTTGGTGTATGTAACAGGATCAACTGGAAACCTACCTTCGGTAGCATTAGCTAGTGCAGCGACAGAATCTACTTCTGCTGCGACCATCGGTATGATTACCGAAACAATACTAAACGGAGCAGATGGATTTATTACCGTTAGTGGAATTGTTAACGGATTAAACACATTAGCTTTCAATGAAGGTGATTTGTTATGGCTATCTGATACACCTGGTGGATTTACAACAACAAAACCGATAAGTCCAAGTCACTTGGTGCTAATTGGTTACGTAATCAAGAAGGCGGGAGGAAACGGGTCGGTATTAGTTAAGATTCAGAACACTCAGGAGTTAAGTGAGTCATCTGATGTATTGATTAGTGCTCCGGAGATAGATGGCCAAGGATTATTCTTGCAGACTATTTCAGGTGTTCAGTTGTGGAGAAATAGAAGCATTGTTGATGTACTAGGCTACACTCCTGCTGACGAGGCTACAACACTTACCATTAACGGAACGTCATACGACTTATCTGCCAACAGAACATGGTCAGTCGGAACCGTAACTAGTATCGCTGTAGGATTGGGTACATCAGGTACAGATGTTAACGTATCTGGTTCACCAATAACAAGTAGTGGTACGATTACATTAAATATCCCATCTGCTAGTTCGGTCAATAGAGGACTATTGACTCCTACAGATTGGACTACATTTAATAATAAGCAAGATGCAGGCAACTACATCACATCCTTAACAGGTGAGGCTACAGCTAGTGGCCCAGGTGCTGCTGCGGTTACATTGTCAACTCCGGCTGTAACAGGCAAGTTGCTAACAGGTGTGAACATCACGGGTGGCACGGTTGTGGCTACGGATACAATCCTTGAGGCGTTTGGTAAGGTTCAGAACCAAATAAACGGCTTAGTTGGAGGATCGATTTATAAGGGTACTTGGAACGCTGCTACTAACACACCGACTATTACGTCAGGTGTTGGTAACACAGGTTGGTACTATATTGTGTCTGTTTCGGGTTCGACTAATATCGACGGCATTACAGACTGGAATCTAGGAGACTGGATTATTTTCGATGGTACTGCTTGGCAGCAAGTGGACAACACTGATGCTGTTGTGTCTGTTAACGGCTACACAGGTGCTGTGTCGTTAGTATCATCTGATGTACCTGAAGGGTTAACGAATTTATACTTCACAAACGCAAGAGCAAGAGGTGCTGTGTCACTTACTACCACAGGTAGCTCAGGTGCTGCTACGTACGATTCAGTAACGGGCGTATTTAATATTCCTAATTATGCTCCAGACTTAAGTGGTTATGTTCCTTACACAGGAGCTACCGGTGCTGTCAACTTAGGACCTTACGACTTGACAGTGAATGGCGTCCTTGTAGGCAAAGGAGCTGGAACAGGAGGAGAAAGCGTTATTTTAGGATACGAGGCTTTGCGTCTAAACACAACTGGCTATCGAAATGTGGCGATTGGTGCACGCCCTTTATGGAACAACACAACAGGTGTAGGGAACGTTGCAATTGGTGCAGAAACATTAATTAGTGCAATTTCAGGAAATATAAATATTGCGATTGGTGATAATACTGCAAAGTATATTACTACAGGATCGTACAATACTGTTATTGGACCTGGTTCAGGCTTAAACGGACTGACAACAGGTTCTTATAACACAATTATTGGTGGGTCTATAGCTTCGTTTGGGGATGTTTCAAATAATATTGTTTTGGCTGATGGTCAAGGTAATATTAAGTACAAGTGGGATGGAACTAATAATAATTTTTATGGAAACGCTATTTTCTCTGGAAATATTACTGCTAGCACTATTGTTAAATCTGGTGGCACTTCTAGCCAATTTTTAAAAGCGGACGGCTCAATAGATTCTACGGCTTATCTACCTTTGGCTGGTGGAACTTTAACGGGGGGGTTAAACGGAACTTTTGGTAATTTTAGCTCTTACGTAAATGCACAAACAATAGACATTAGTAACTCAACTGCTGCAAATGCTTTAAGAATTACGCATACAAACGGAAGTTATCACGCAGTTTCTATTGTTGCTACGGGTAATTCCGCTTTATATGCAAGCGGTAACGTAACGGTAGTTGGTACAATTACTTCAACTGGTGTAATAAGTGCTCAGTCCGGTTTAGCTAATGGTATAGGACAATCTTTTGCTTTGCCTACTACCTCTGGTACGCTTGCTTTAACTTCTCAGTTATCCTCTTACCTACCTTTAAGCGGAGGCACTTTAACTGGAGCTTTAAGCGGTACGAGTGCAACGTTTACGGGTACAAGTGCTTCTTCAGTTTTAACTTTGGCAAATTCAAGCGGAGGAACAAAGGCAGATTTTACAATTACCGAAAATACGGGATTAATAATTAATTCCTACGAAGGTGCTTCAGCTAGAAGTATTAATTTACAAGTAGGAGGTGCTTCGGCTTTATCTATTGCTACATCTGGTGCAGCAACATTTTCGAGTAGTGTTACGGCAAGCGGAGGAGTAAACGCAGGAGATTCTAAATTCTTTAATTCAGTACAATTAACAGATAGTTTAGGTGGAACTTGTCAAGGATTCTTATGGACAGACGCAGCTAATACTTTAAAAATAGGTACGGGTACGGTTGCAGGTGGTAATGTTAAGATGACTATCACTTCCGCTGGCAACATAGGCATCGGAACGACTTCGCCTAGTGGGCCTTTACAAGTTAATAGAGATGGAGTAAGTGAGTATTCAACGGTTAGAGTTACAAATGCAAACTCTACCGCAGATGCTTATTTAGGTGTAGGAGGTAGTTCTGTCGGGAATACTTCTCTTAGGAATAATGCCTATGTTTGGACTTCAGCAAATACAAACTTTATATTTGGTACGAACGATACCGAACGCATGCGGATTACTAGCGGGGGGAATGTAGGCATCGGAACGACAACAATTTCAACTAATAGTTTAATTCGTGAATTAGTTATAGGGCAAGGCATTACTAATGGAGTAACTAAACTTTCATTTAGGTCAGAAAGCAATTCTCTAACTTCTGATATTTCATTGAGTTCTTATTTAGGTGAGAACCTAATGGCAATTAGTACGACTAGTAACATCCCTATGTTATTTGTTACTAACTCTACCGAACGCATGCGGATTACTAGCGGGGGCAACGTCCTAATAGGCACTACAACGGATGCGGGGTATAAGTTAGATGTAAATGGTACGGGTGTATTAAGAAATGCTTTAAGTGTAATTACAAATGACCAATCAACAGCAAGGATAAAAATCATAAACACATCTGCTGCAACAAGTAGTGGATATGGATTAGTTGCAGGAAAAAATGCAGTTACTCACGATGGTTTTTCAATTTATGATATTACAAATAATATCACTCCTTTGTATATAGCATCATCAGGAGCAGCTACGTTTAGTTCATCGGTTACAGCCACGTCATTTTTTGAGTCGAGTTCAGTAGTCTTTAAAAACATACTAGCAACAAATCCTATAACATCATTAGATGTTGATGTAATCAAGTACAAGAGAACCAATGTTGATGTAGATGATGTGCGTTATGGTTACTCAGCAGAGCAAATTAATTCAATAATGCCTGAGTTAACTAATAAAGAAGTTACTGCAGTTAAGTATTTAGACGTGCACACACTTCTTATAGCGGAACTTCAGCGAGAGATTAAGGAATTAAAATCAAAATTGAACTAGTATGTCTTGGGCAGGAATAGCAAGTAATCAGACGGTATCGTGGGCAAATCTTCAGGACGCAGTAAATAATAATGTGTTCATACAGATTGGCACGATACCACCTTCTGGCGTACCTAGTAATAGAGAGGTTACTAAACTAGGTGCTTTAACAACAGTAGATATTCAGACTTCTCCTTTATCAGGTAAGACCGATAACCAATTAGTTGTTAAAAGTAATTTAGTAGCATCTTCTTACACTTATTACCAACTTAATCACTGTTCAGGTGGTCCTGCTGCTTGGACAAAGATTACTCCTGTATTGGGATTGGGTCAGCGTTATGTTCTACCAAGTGGAAGCCCTGTGTTCTATTATTACAATGGAATATTTCAAACTACATTACCTGCTGGATATAACGGATCAATACAAATTGTATCAGGACAACTTTTTTGTCCTTAATTTTTAGTAATTTTAAAAAAAATATATAAATGAAGACAATTGAAGCAGTCTCAATTTGGGACAACGGAATAGTACAACAAGCAACTATACTTAATTCCTATGCAGTTAATGTAACTTTAAATACATCTGCTAACTTTTGGTACGGATTATTTGCTGCAAATGAAGACACTTCACAAGGTGCTCAACTTGCTCAAGGAAACTTGACTATGACAGGAGAAGCATATGCTGATTGGTCACAAGATTCTTATGCTTGGGATTGGATTGCAGGACAATTAAACCTAACTATTACAGGTGATTATATTCCACCAGTACCTCCTGAGCCAATTGTGGAAGAAGAAGTTGTAGTTGATGAACCTATTGTGTAACTTTACAAAAAAAAATACAATATGAAACTAAACTTCAATTTCAATCTAGTCGATTTAGATGGTAAAGAAATCGACAACGCAAACGCTGGTAAGCTAATTGCCAACTCACTTGTTCAACAATCTAAGGGCGATGCTCTTAAGTTTTGGGAGTGGGCTTTGGCTCTTAACAAAGGTGAAGAGTTAGATCTTGACTCATCCGATCAAGAGACTTTAAAGAACTTCGTAAAAGATAGCGAGAACTTTGCTATCATCGCTAAGGCTCAAATTCTAAAAGTATTTAAGAAAGACTAATGGAAAAGTTAGAACAAGAAGAATTAGACCAATTACGCTCGACTCACGCTCAGGTTCGTGAATTGCGTAACGCATTAGCAGATGTAGAGATTACTGCTTACAATGCGAAAATCGAAAAGGAATCAATCCTTAAGCAGTTAGAGCAGTCCTCTTTAGGACTTCGCACAATGCAAGAGGAGTTGCACGCCAAGTATGGTGATGTGACGGTTGATTTTGCCACCGGAGAAGTTAAAAAGAAATGATAATCCGCAAGGTATCAATAGGGTCAGACTACAAGAACGCCATGAATTATATGCATGGTCAGTCTGTCCTACAGGGCAACTACGTTATCCATCTCATTAAGCAGGATGTGTCGTCTAACGACATTGAAATCTTTATTGAGAGGGATAATGAGGTTGTGCTATGGAAGAAGATTAACGGTAACATGCCGTTCATAATTGAATATAATATAGACTTCTAACAATGAGAAGCCCATTTTTTTATCTAGTCAGCCCTCGTGATAACAAGAGGTATGATAACGCACGTGGCGAGATAATTATCTCATCATCGAAGGAAGACCACTTAGCCTCCATGCGTGAGGCTATTGTTATTTCTACGCCTATTGGCTACGAAGGTCCGATTGAGCCAGGTGACATGATCATTGTGCACCACAACACGTTCAAGTATTACTACGACATGCGAGGCAGAGAGAAGTCTGCTTGGAATCATTTCCAAGAGAACTTGTTCTTTGTTGAGGATCCGTATGCGTACAAGAAACCAAACGGTGAATGGAAAGGTATCGGCCGCTACGTATTTGTTTCTCCGGTTGAGAACGACCACTCCGGCATACTCACTACAGACACAGAGAAGCCCCTTGTAGGCACGATAAAGTACGTGAGCGATGAAGTGCTAGCCTTAGGTTTAAAAGAGGGCGACAGGGTCAGCTTTGAGCCCGAGAGTGAGTATCCGTTTACGATTGATGGGCAGAAGGTGTACCGAATGTATACCAAGAACATAACCATGCTACTTGATGAACAGAATAACTGAGCTTAAAAGACGCATTATTGACTCTGGTTACAAAGCTGTTGAAGAGTTAATTAAGGTTGCTGAGGAGAAGATCATTACCCACATGGAGGATGACTTGTCCGCAGACAAACTAAAGTCGGCCAGCCAAGCAAAAAAACTAGCCATACTTGATGCGTTCGAGATTCTTAAACGCATTGAAGATGAGCAGAATATACTTGATGGTGTGGTAGAAGAAAAGAGTACGATAAACAAAGGCTTTGCTGAGAAATTTGCAAGTAAGAAGAAATGAGTTTATACACGATAGTTGAAAACATTGTACCTGAAAAGATTCTTAATAAGCGTAACGCTAAGAAGGATTGGGTGTATGGTTATGACCAAGAATACGATATTGTTATTGTATCCAAGGATGGAACTATTGGCGATATTTACGACATACAGAATCTTAGAGTAGCACTTCCTGCTACGCCTGACAAGGTTAACTATAAGCACAACAAGTGGCAAGTAGAGGAGTATCCTCGTGAGCTATCTCGTATCAAGACTCAGTTTGACTGGGCTCGTCGGGACACGGCGTTTAAGTCTCAGTGGGTGGATTACATAGAAGAACAATTTAATCGTCGTGAGCAAGGGTATTGGTTCATTAATAATAGTGTACCAACCTATATCACAGGTAGTCATTACATGTATCTTCAGTTCACAAAGACTGACGTTGGTAAACCAGACTTCCGTGAATCAAACCGAATATTCTTTTTGTTTTGGGAAGCGTGTAAGGCTGACAACCGATGCTTTGGCCTATGCTACCTAAAGAACCGTCGTTCTGGATTCTCTTTTATGGCCTCCTCCGAGGTGATTAACATTGCCACATCTACAAGAGATTCTACGGTAGGTATCATGTCAAAGACAGGTACCGATGCTAAGATGATGTTTACGGGTAAGGTGGTGCCTATCATTAACAACTACCCATTCTTTTTTATGCCTACTCGTGATGGTAACTCATCGCCTGTTACAGAGCTTGCCTTCCGCGTACCTTCATCGAAGATTACTCGCAAGAATATGGACAAGGAGGAGGAAGAGGAGATTGATGGATTAGATACGACAATCACGTGGAAGAACACGGCCGACAACTCTTTCGATGGTCAAAAGTTAAAACTACTCATTGAGGATGAGGCAGCTAAGTTAGAGAAGCCACTAAGCATACTTAACGGTTGGCGAGTTAGAAAGACTTGTCTTCGTTTGGGTTCAAGGATTATTGGTAAGTGTATGATGGGTTCAACATCGAACGCATTAGATAAAGGTGGAGAGAACTATAAAAAACTATATTATGACTCAGATGTTCGAAAAAGAAACGCGAATGGTCAGACTAAGTCGGGTTTATACTCATTATTTATTGAAATGGGTCAAAACTTTGAGGGATATATTGACGAGTTTGGTCACGCAGTATTAGAAGACCCAATCGAGCCTGTTGCTTCAGCACAGGAAGGTGAGTTGATTACAAATGGTGTTATCACCAACTGGCAGAATGAGGTGGACTCATTGAAGTCCGACCCTGATGCACTTAACGAATTCTATCGTCAGTTCCCTAGAACAGAGTCTCACGCCTTTCGTGATGAGACCAAGTCCTCGCTATTCAACCTAACTAAAATCTATCAGCAGATAGACTACAACGATGGCATGATTCAGGACCATGTGCTGACTCGTGGGTATTTCCACTGGGCAAATGGAGAGAAGGATACGCACGTTGTGTGGACACCTGATCGAAATGGTCGCTTCCTTGTGTCGTGGCTACCGGGTCCGGGAGTTAGAAACAATTTTATTACCAAGAACGGTAACCGCTATCCAGGTAATGAGCACATTGGTGCGTTCGGTTGTGACCCATACGATATCTCAGGTGCTACTTTTGGTGGCTCGAACGGATCATTGCACGGACTGACTAAGTTCAATATGACGGGTGCTCCATCGAATGCGTTTTTCTTGGAGTACATTGCTCGTCCACAGACAGCTGAGATATTCTTTGA
>JACCDX010835690.1_pt1 | contig 66405 bp, 67 predicted proteins | sample 7449681 | NCBI WGS metagenome assembly JACCDX01 (sample SAMN15323450, study PRJNA562643) | freshwater metagenome | isolation source: river surface water | place: USA:Blue River Watershed | collected 2017-08-18
ACTGGCAATCAACGCCGCGGCAACCGTCGTCTTGCCCGCCCCTTCGATACCCTCTAGCGTGATGAAGCCGCCTCGCATCGCTCGCTTACCTCACGAGCCTGGCGTCGGCGTGGAAGCGCGCCGCATTCTTTGACGCTCGAGCATGGCCCGCACCGCCTGTCGATGTTGATCGTAGGTTTTCGAAAAGCGATGCGATCCATCGGCATCGCCGGTCGCCACGAAAAACAGATCGCCGGTAATCTCGGGTTGCAAAACCGCTTTCAGAGCGGACTCACTGGGCAATGCGATCGGCGTCGGCGGCAGCCCTCGCCGCGTGTAGGTGTTGTAGGGCGTATCCGTCGTTAGGTGTACCCGACGAATGTTGCCATCGTAATTTTCGCCAATGCCGTAGATGACGGTGGGGTCGGATTGCAGACGCATGCCGAGTCGAAGTCGCGAAACGAAAACCCCGGCAACCCGAGCTCGCTCGGATGCGAGCCCCGACTCCTTTTCGACGATGGATGCCAACACCAACGCTTGCTCTGGCGTTTCGAGCGGCAGATCTGCGGCGCGCTCGGCCCACAAGCTCGCGAGCAAACGGTCCATGCGGCGATGAGCCAGCTGTAGCAATTGCCGGTCCGTCGTGCCGGCGGCGAAGCGATAGGTATCGGGGAAGAAGCGCCCCTCCGGATGGCCATCGAGTCCAAGCGCACGCATGACCTCGGCGTCGCTGAGACCACGTAGCGTCACCTTCACCTCGGGATGAGTCTCGAGCGCACGTCGAAAGTCGCTAAATCGAGTCCCTTCGATCACGGTGAGAGACTCGAGAATGACTTTGCCGTCGCGCAACTGTTCGATGATGTCGCGTGCCGTTGCGCCAGGGGCAATGGCATAGCGACCCGTTTTCAGAATGAAGTTGGGATACTGCCAGCGGACCCAGCGCTCGATCACCCGTGACTGCTGGACTGCACCGGCCTCCTCGAGGTGCTGCAAACTCGCTCGCAAGCTATCGCCACTCGCAACGCGTAATTCAACAAGCTCGGTTTGAGAACCCGCGCGATCGAGCAGCGCGTCGAGCCACAGCCAAGCTCCGCCCGCTACGAGCGCAAGACTCAGCAGGACTGCAACGAATAGACGGCGCATCAGCCGCGGAAGCGACTGAAGATAAGCGTGCCGTTGGTGCCGCCGAAGCCGAAGGAATTCGACATCGCGACGTCGATCGGCATCTGCCGTGCCGTGTTCGGAACGTAATCGAGGTCACATTCCGCATCGGGCTCGTGCAAATTAATCGTCGGCGGCGCGACTTGATCGCGCACGGCGAGCACCGAGAAGATCGCCTCGACCACACCGGCTGCACCAAGCAAGTGGCCCGTCATCGACTTCGTCGAACTGACAGCGAGCTTGTATGCATGCTCACCAAACGCCTTCTTGATTGCGACGGTTTCGGCGCGATCACCGAGGTTGGTCGAGGTCGCGTGCGCATTGAGATAGTGAACGGCCGAACCGTCAATGGCGGCATCGCGCAGGGCATTACGCATCGCAAGTCCGGCACCCGCCCCATCTTCCGGTGGTGCCGTGATGTGATAGGCATCGCCACTCATGCCAAAGCCAATCAACTCGGCGTAAATCTTGGCACCGCGACGCCGTGCATGCTCCAACTCTTCAAGCAGCAACGCGCCACCACCATCGGCAGCGACAAAGCCGTCTCGCTCGCGATCCCATGGACGCGAGGCGCCCTGCGGATCGTCGTTGCGTTGCGACAAAGCTTTGGCCTGCGAGAACCCCGCAATACCGAGTTTCGTCGTCGACATCTCACCACCACCGGCGAGAATGACGTCCGCATCACCGTATTGAATGGTCCTCAAGCCGAGACCGATCGCATGGGTCGACGTCGTACATGCGGTGACGACCCCGAGATTCGGACCACGCAATCCATAGCGGATCGACAGGTGACCCGAGATCATGTTGATGATCGACGACGGAATGAAAAACGGCGAGATCTTGCGAGGACTGCCGCTGGCAAGCAGCGTGTCGTATTCGGACTCGATGGTGGCTAGGCCGCCGATCCCAGCGCCTGTGATGACGCCGCAGCGTTCTTGATCGACCGTACCGAAATCGATACCCGAGTCGGTGACCGCCTGCACACCCGCCGCGACGCCGTAATGGATGAACTCATCCATTCGTCGCGCCTCTTTCGGCGGGATGTATTGACCAACATCGAAGTCACGAACCGCACCACCGATACGGGTGGCGTAGTGAGTGGTGTCGAAGCGGCTGATCAGACCGATGCCGCTCTCGCCGCGCAGAATCGCGCTCCAAGCAGAGTCGATGGAACTACCGACGGGAGAGACGATGCCCAGCCCCGTCACGACGACGCGACGTTTGCTCATGACTTCCCTAAAAGCCAAAGGCCGGCTTGCGCCGGCCCCGGTTGATGGACCTTAGGCCTCAGGCCTTGCGGCGGGCCGTAACGTAGTCGATGGCCTGCTGCACCGTCGTGATCTTCTCGGCGTCTTCGTCCGGGATTTCGGTCTCGAACTCTTCTTCCAACGCCATGACGAGTTCCACGGTATCGAGCGAATCGGCGCCGAGATCGTCGACGAACGAGGCATTGGGGGTCACTTGTTCCAGCTTCACGCCCAACTGCTCGGCGACAATGGCTTTGACTTGATCTTCGACAGTGCTCATCTGTGATGTGTCCTCTAAACGACCTGTAATGGTCGAAGACCCGAAGCGAGCCTACGACGCCGGCTATTGTAGGCCAAGGGGGGTGCAAAATCACCCGAAGGGGTCAAAGTGGTTGAAATATATGAGAAAAGTGACCACTCAAGGCATGTACATGCCGCCATTCACGTGCAGGGTCTGCCCCGTCACGTAAGCCCCCGACGGTCCCACTAGATACACAACGGCCATCGCGATGTCCTGCGGATCCCCCAAACGCGCGAGTGGAATACCCGCCGCGAGCGCAGCACGTTGGTCCTCGGGTAGGACGCGAGTCATGTCGGTGTCGATGAAGCCCGGCGCAACGGCATTGACCGTAATGCCGCGACTTGCGACCTCGCGAGCAAGCGACTTGGTGAAGCCGATGACGCCCGCCTTGGCGGCGGCATAGTTGGTCTGACCTGCATTACCCATGGAACCGACCACCGACGTGATGCTCACGATCCGACCAAAACGCTGCTTCATCATGTGACGCATGCAGGCACGGCTTAGTCGGAACACGGACGTGAGATCCGTCAGCAACACTTGGTCCCACTCCTCCGGCTTCATCCGCACGAGCAGGTTGTCGCGAGTGACACCCGCATTGTTGATCAAAATATCCGGCTGCTCGCCTCGCGATTCGAGATCCGCCAGAAGCGCCTCCACCGATGCGGCATCGGCCACATCGAGCACCGCGCCGCGACCTCCCGCACCCAAGGCCTGACCGATCGCGTTTGCCCCGGCTTCACTCGTGGCCGTACCAATAACCTTGGCACCCGCTAACGCAAGATGCTGCGCAATGGCTGCGCCAATGCCTCGACTGGCACCCGTGACGAGCGCCACACGCCCACTCAGATCGGCGACGTTGGAGGTCATTTCAGGGCTTCCTTGATGGCAGAGATGTTGTCGACGGTTTCGAGCGCCGCAATGTGCAGCTCCGGTCGTTTGTCGATACGACGCGTCAGTCCGGCGAGCACTTTGCCTGGACCGCATTCGATGAACTGTGTGACCCCGAGCGCGACCAAGGCCTCAATGGTGCTGACCCAACGAACGGGACTCGCCAACTGCCGATACAGCAAATCTCGGATCACCTCGGGGTCACGGTATTCCGTGGCATCCACCGAACTCAAGAAACGAATCGACGGTGCTGCGAGCGTGCAGCTGCGCAGTCGCTCGCGCAGTCGCTCGGCAGCGGGCTGCATCAGGCTGCTGTGGCACGGCACGCTGATCGGTAGCGGCAATGCCCGCTTGGCACCTCGCGCCTTGGCCGCCTCGATGGCGCGACGCAATGCCTCGGCGTGACCCGCGATCACCACCTGCCCCGGCGCATTGAAGTTGACGGCCTCGGCAACTTGATCACCGGCCGCCTCGCGGCAGGCCTCGATCAACGCCGCATCATCAAGACCAATGATGGCTGCCATACCACCTTGCCCATCCGGCACGGCATCGCGCATGACTTCGCCCCGAAAGCGCACGAGATCCACGGCTTCAGCAAAATCGAGCACACCCGCCGCGACCAAGGCGGTGAACTCACCGAGACTATGCCCCGCGACCCACGTTGGCTGCGCGCCGCCCATCGCCCTCCAAACCCGCCACGTCGCCACCCCAGCCACCAACATCAGCGGCTGGGTGATTTCCGTCAGCGCGAGGCGCTCTGCAGGGCCCTGCTGCGACAACTCCCAAAGATCGAAGCCGAGCACCTTGGAAGCGGTGTCGAAACTGTCTCGAACTTGCGGATGACTGGTGGCAAGTTCAGACAACATGCCGACCGACTGGGATCCCTGACCCGGGAACAGGAAAACGCTGCTCATACCGGGGATTATAGCCAGCGGGCCGCATCACGAGAGCGTCATGACCGTTTGCTATGATCGAGCATCCGTTTAGGGAGTACCGATGAGCGTGCACGTCAACCTGCCTTCGCCCACAGTCCGTCGCGTCGAGCGCGGTTTCACGCTGATCGAGATCATGGTGGTCGTCGTGATCATCGGTCTGTTGGCCGCCTTCATCGTGCCTCGGGTCATGGGGCGGGTCGACGATGCCCGCATCACCAAGGCGCAAGCTGACATACAAGCGATCGAGACGGCGCTCTCGATGTACAAACTCGATACCGCACGTTACCCGACCACCGCGCAAGGTCTAAAAGCGCTCGTACAAAAACCCGACGATCCTTCTTTGATCAATTGGAAAACGGGTGGCTACATTGCACGGGTCTCCAAAGATCCTTGGGGCAACGACTATCAGTATCAGTTCCCGGGTACGCGGGGTCGCGAGTTCGATCTCTACTCTTTCGGGCCAGATGGTGTGCCGGGTGACGTCGCCGGTGGTGGCGACGATATCGGCAACTGGAATCTCGGCAACTGAACCGACTCTCTACGATGGTGAGCTGGCATCGCGGCTTCACCTTAATCGAGATGCTCGTCGTCATCACGATCGTTGGCATCTTGATCGGGGGCGCCGCCTTGTCCTTGGGATTACTAGGACGCGACACCGGTATTCAAACTGATTTACAGCGTCTGCAGCGCCAGCTTTTGTTTGCACGCGATCGCGCGGAAATCGAACAGCGGCCCTACGGTGTATTGATCGAACCGCAGGCGTATCGCTTCGTTACCTTCGATTCGCGTGCCATGCAATGGCAAGAAACGCGTGAGTCGGGACTCGATCGAGAAACTCTCAATAAGGGCCTGACCGTCGAACTGGATGTCGATGGTCGGAAGATTGTGATCGACGCTCGCAAAGGCGAGCCTGCTCCGCAGATCGGGATCGATCCGAGCGGTGAATTCACGGCATTCGAATTGCGGCTGCGACGAGACGGCACGAGCGAATCGGGCTGGTTGCGCCCCGATATCAACGGCTCAGTTGAATGGGGCTTACAGCCATGAGATTTCGACAGCCATGAGAGACCGATCGCGCGGCTTTACTTTGGTTGAGGTTCTGGTTGCCCTCGCCATCGTCGCACTCGGTTCGGCAGCGGTGATGACCGCACTCGGCACCGGTGCCCAAGCGAGTTCTCGACTACGCGATCGTAGCTACGCGGAGTGGATTGCGCTCAATCGCCTGGCGGAGATCCGAGTCTCGCGTGAGTGGCCACTGGCCAAAAGCGAGTCGGGTGAAGAATTGATGGCCGGTCGACGATGGCAATGGCGACAAACCATCGAAGCGAGCGACGTTAGGGGTCTCTGGCGAATTCGCGTCGATGCTCGCCCCGTCGAATATTCGAACGGCGATGAGTGGCTAGCCACGATTCATGGCGCTCGCGGCGATGATCTCGCCCGTGTGGGTCGTGATGATGCTATTTGGGACTCGGCCACGCGGAGCGCTCCGTGAGCCGTCGCTATCGATCGCACGGTTTTACTTTGCTCGAACTGATCGTCGCGCTATTCGTCTCCGCGGTCATGTTCGCCGTCGGTTACGCCGCACTGATGCAAGCGACCGAGCAACGCGACGCCATTCGCTCAGCACAAAACGAGCTTGCGACGTTGCAGCGAGCGATCCGCCTGATGACGCTCGATGTGACGCAGAGTGATCCGCGGCCCATCAACGACATATTGGGTCGCGGTGAACTTGCCGCGTTACTCGGCGGGGATGGCAGCGGGCGCGTTCTCGCACTCACGCGCGGTGGCGAGGGAGATGCCCGCTCGAGCGGACGCCCCACCCTCCGACGAATCGAATACCGACTCGAGCAGGGTCAGTTGCAGCGACTCGCTTGGCCCGTCCTCGACCCTGTGGCCGGCGTCCAGCCGCGCGTTCGCGTGTTGCTGCGCGGCGTTCGTTCGATCGAGTTTCGTTTTCTCGATAACGAAGGACAGTGGAGCTCGGTATGGCCGAAGCCCGGCGCGAGCTCGGCTGCGGGCTCGTCGCGACAGCGACCGCGCGCGGTTGAAGTGCGCATGGACACCGAAGCGGAAGGTGTATTGCGTCGTGTGTGGGAGATCCCCGGATGAGCACGGCTATCCGAAGTGGCGGTATCGCGCTCCTGACCGCCTTGATCGTGCTCGCCATCACCAGCGCTTTGGCTTACGCGTTGAGCGCCGATACGGGGCTCGCCATCCGACGCACGGCAGGTGGCACAGCGCAGGAGCAGGCGCGCGAGATCAGCGCAGCCGCAGAGGCCTTAGCAAGTTCCATCCTGCGCGATGCGCTCGAAGATCAAAATGCCGCCGTGCACGGTGCAGAGCGTTGGGCGCGCCCGTATGGCCCGATCGAAATCATTCCCGGGTATGTCATGGAGGCAGAGGTCAGTGACCTCGAGGGACGATTTAACCTCAACACCTTGATCAACCCGGATGGCCGCCCGAACGAGCTTGCGCGACGCACCTTCGAGCGCTTGTTACAGAATCTCGAACTAGAGCCTCAATGGGCCGCCAAGATCATCGACTGGATCGATCTCGATGACCAGCCGCTCGACGGTGGCGCTGAAGTCGCCGTTTACAGCGGACTGACACCGGGATTCAGACCCGCTAATCGCATGCTGACCTCGACGAGCGAGCTGCTCGCCATCGAGGGATTTGATCTCGCGCGTTACCGCAAACTTGAGCCGCATATCACCACCCTGCCACGCGACGCCGGCTTGAACCTCTGTAGCGCCACCGGCGCAGTGCTGGACGCCTTGAGTAACGAACGACAATGGAGCGGCGCAGAAGATGCTTTACAACGCAATCGCGAGTCCGCCTGCTTCCCGAGGCTCGACGTGTTTCGCAATACGCTCGTTGATCCAACCGAGTTCGATGCTTTACGAAGCGCACTTGGCCTCAGCGAGCGTAGCCGCTACTTCGGTCTGCGTAGCTACATCTCGAGCGGGCGTTCGGGCTACACTTCCTTCAGTTTGCTGCGCTACGAGGGGCCGCCTTCCGGCCAGTTTCGGGTCCTGCTCCGCCACACCGCCCCATGAATAGACCGCTACTGCTGCACATCCCGGCATCGGCCGACATCGAGTCGAGCGTCGCTGCATTCAAGTCGTCATTCGAGCTCGCGGCAGCCAACGATCCCGAAACGTCAGCGTCCTTAATCGTACTCGTGCCCGCGGCGCTCGTGCCTCGCATCAGCACGGTGATGCCGAGCGTGCCTGCTCAAAAGATTCGACAAGCTGCTGCCTTTGCCATCGAAGATCGTCTGATTGGCGATCTCGAGTCACAACACCTCACCGTCGTGACGACACGACCCGCCGCGGCGGGTCAGCTCGAGGTGGAGATCGCGTCAGTCGATCGGTCGTGGTTGAGCGACTTGTTGCGCGCACTCGATGCGGCCGGCTTGAAAGCCGGCGCCGTTTACGCGGATGCCGATTGCATCACAGCCAAGCCGGGTGACGTACTGCTTTGGATCGATGGCGAAGACGCACACTGGGTCACGCCATCGGGCCTTCGGCGAACGTGGCCGGTGGACGCCTTGCAAGAAGCGCTCGATTGGGCACTTCTCGATACACCCGCCGGTACGCTCGGCTTGCGGGTCTACGCGAACGAACGAGATTTACGTTTACAAGCTCCGAGACTGGAGTCGCTGAGACCCCGTCTCGTCAGCGTCCAGTCGCACGCCATTGAACGCCCGCTCGACTGGCTGTCGGGACAACTCGAGAGCGCCAAACCCAGCAACCTGCTCCACGGCGAGTTCGAACCCATGCAGGCGTCGTCCGATCGGCTAAAGCGCTGGCGGTGGCCACTGTGGATCGCCGCCGGCATGGTGACGATCTTCTTCGCACAACTGCTGGTCGATATCGTCGTGGCCTCCTCACGCGCCCGCGCTCTCGAGGAGCGCATTGCAGCGAACGCCAGCTCCCTGCTGCCGCCAGGCACGGCAGTCGATAATGTGGTCCCGCTACTCGAGAGACAGTGGGTCGCGATGGCGGGGCGCTCCGCTCGTTCGCCCACACTTGAAATCTTGAATTCTTTGATCGCAACGCCGGGCGCGAGCCTAGACAGTCTCAATCGCATTGAACTACAACCGGGGCGCGTGACGCTGCACCTCGGTACGACACAGCCAGAACAACTGGCCGTCTTACGTAGCGCTTGGTCGTCGGCTGGCTGGCAGGTCAATGAACGCTCTGGCGCGGACGCCGTGACCGTCGTGGAGCTGGCACGACCATGACACGCTCCACCGCTCTCAAACATTGGTTCGACGGGCTGCAACCGCGCGAGCAACGCATCCTGCGGTTCGGCATCCCCATCATCGCCGCTATTTTGATACTCGGCGCGGTGGGCTGGTTGCTCGATGCTCGCGAAGCGGCAACGCAGCGTTGGCAACGAGCCGCGGCACTGGAGCCACGCTTGCCCTTGTTGCTTTCGAGCGGAACTCAGATGGCGACGCCACCATCGACGACGTTGGCGCAAGCACGCACTGAAGGCGCCCTGACCATCCTACCGATCGTCGATACGCCCTTCGAACAGGTTTTAGATCAGATCGCCGAGTGGGAACGCAGAGGCGGCGATATCCAAGCGATACAGTTGACTCGCACCACAGAGGGACGTGTCAGCGGCGAGATCCGTGGCAGCATTGCGCCGCGCTGAGTGTCGACGCCGCCCATGGCGGGCGCCCGTCAGCCTTTTTGTACTCGCCTGCCTTGCTGGCCTCGTCGCATGGGCGCCGGCAGCGTGGCTACAACCCGTCCTGCCTGACGAGCTGGTCTGCACCGAACTCAACGGTACCGTTTGGCGGGGCGAGTGTCGCGATGCACAGCGCGTTGACTCCTTCGGCACGCGTACCGAGCTGGGTCGCCTTCGATGGCAGCTGTCAGCCGGCTCCCTGTTCCGGCTCGCGCTCGAGGCCAAGCTCGACTGGCAGCTGCAGAACTCAATCGCGAACGCCGAGGTCCGTCGGCAGTTGAGCGGCGCTTGGCAAGTCCGCGATCTACGGTGGGTATCGGACTATCAATCACTGAGTTTGCTCGCCGATCGCGATCTGCGAAGGCTGTGGCTATTAGTGCCAAGATCTCAAGGCGTCTCGCTACAGATTCCCTTGGCGTCGGGAAATACCAAAGAAATCGAGCAGCTATCGGCCGAGTTGCGGTTTTCGGCGTTTGGAGAACATGCGCTTATCGTTAAACCGGATGGCAGTGGCGAGCTCCGCTCGAGTGACGGCCCGTTGCAACTGACGGGTCCTCTCGAGTGGCAGCGCGATGGTCGCTATCGATTGGCGGTGAAAATCCGTGTCAAGCCCGACGCCGACGCGAGTCTGCGAAATGCACTCGCTTCATTCGGTGCTACCAATGCACAAGGCGACTACGACCTCACCATCGACGGCTCGATCTGGACGCTATTGCGCTAAACGACGGTCTTAGGTCAGCTCGAGAAATTGACCGATGGCGGTGAAGTACAGTGCGGCTCGAACCGGCTCGGGACCGAGGTTTGCTAAGAGACTCGCGTAACGTTCCAACTGCGCACGATGCGCCTCGCGCTGCGCGGCGAGAAAGCCCGTTAGATCTTCGTCGATCGGCGCCATGGATTTGTAATCGATGACCCAACGAGTGCCCGACTCCACAAAGCAGCGGTCGATCACCACGTTGACGACCCGCCCTGCTACCTTGCCGGTCAATGCCAATTCGATGCCGTCTCGGTCGTCCCGTCGCGCGAGGATCCAGCGACCTCGCGGATCCGACAACGTGCGCTGCACTGCCGCATGCACCCGCTCGAGATAGGCATCACAACGATCGCGAGGCACCCCCTCGAGTCGTAAGCCTTGTCGCCACCGTGACTCGCTCGCCGCATCGATCTGTGTCGGCAACTCAGGAAGCTGCGCAAGACGCTCGAGCTCCCGGTGCACGACGATACCGACCGCACGCGCATAGGCATCACGCGAGGGCGAGTCAGTAGCCGGCCCCCGTTGCTGTTGCGACTCGGTCGTCAATTCAGTGCTCGAGAGATTCAATGTCGACACGGCAAGATCCGCAGGCCATACCGGCGCTTGAAAGTCCGCCGGCCAGCGACGTAGACCCGCCGCCGTGACGGGTGATGCCAGGCCCGCGACCACGTCGATCGGATTCGCCACGGTCACTTCGATGAGATGCGGTATCGCGGGGCGCAACACGCCGAGTGGCGAGCGCTGCGAGATCGAGGCCTCCCCGTCACTCTTGATCGGAAAGCAGGCGATCGGCGCGAGATGTCGTTTAGCACGGGTCATCGCAACGTAAAGCAGTCGCGCACGCTCTCGATCGATACGTCGCGACCGTAAGCGCCGGATCCAACTGGCCACGCTGGGTCGATTTGAGTTGGCGTCAGTCGCATCAATCGGCGCAATTAAGGCCTGCGACTCGTCGCGATCTTGCCATTCGACCAATTCAAGTAATTCTTTGGTGTCATTCTGCACTCGTCGCGCCAAGCCGGGAATGATCACGGCGTCAAACTCGAGACCTTTCGCGCGATGGATAGTCATGACTTCAATCGCACCTTCAACCGCGCTACCAGCCGCGTAGAGGCCTTCCAACATGGCATCGAGATCGAGTGCCGCTCGCCAGTCCGGTCGCGCGGAAGCCTCCGCTAGTGCATCGAAATAGCGACGAGCATCATCCACTGCCCCCTCGTTCTCGTAACAAGCTGGCGCATGCAGTTGCAACCAAACAGATTCGACGCGAAGGGCGAGCGGCAGATCGGTTCGAGCCAACACCGGCGCCAGCAACTGTTGTACTCGAGCCAGACGCGCTCGGCCATCGACCGACAGCCGTTCAATGCGTTGCTCGTTGTCCCAAAGCTCCGTGATGGCTGCCTGCGGCTGATCTTCGAGCAGCAGCGTCAGATCGGCGAGAGTCAAACCACACCACGGTGCACGCAAGATCGTGAGCCATGCGACTCGATCCAGCACCGATGACAACGCACGCGTCAGAGCAATGAGATCCTGGACCACCGGCGTTTCAACGAGTGGAACGAGATCAACGCCGCGCACGGGATAACCTGCCGCTCGTAGCGCCGTCACGAGCGAGGTGGCGTGATTTCGCGCTGCGACCAAAATCGCAATCGAGTCGATGGAGGGATCACAGCGCCACTGACGTACGCAATCGACCACGGACTCCGTCTCCCAACGCTGACAATCCGCCTCGTCGGCGCGCATTGCCGCCAGTCGCCAGTCGACCGGGATCGCCTCCGACGCGCTAGCCATGGCGCTGCTTCCTGCCACACTTGGCGCAAACGGCACAGCCGACTCGCGCGGCTCGAACGTCTTCGGAAAGACGCACGTGAAAACCGCGTTGACATGCTCGACAATCGTCGACACCGAACGAAAGTTTCGAGTGAGCGCACGCGGCTCGAGTTTGATCGAACCGAAACCGTCGCGACTGGCCGCCTCGAACAGATCGACCCGGGCTTCGCGAAATTGATAGATCGACTGCATGGGATCGCCGACGACGAACACCGTACGCCCATCGCCCGCCTGCCAATCTCGTGTCAGCCCCAAGATCAACTCGAATTGATCCCGCGACGTATCCTGAAACTCGTCGATCAACACATGCTGCAGTTGACTGCCTTGATGCAATACCTGCTCTCGATCGAAGTCCTGTGGCTCCTGCAGTACCTCACGAGCCGCTGCGGCAACACCGATGAAGTCGACCTCGCCTCGCTCCCGAAACGCCAATTCGAGCTGACTTGCTGCGAGCAGTAACAGCCGAACGACGGACTGTAGAAGCTCTGTCTCGGCGGGATCGAAGGTCAGAGGCGGTGCTTGTCGCGCCTCGTCCAGCAACGCGGCGCGCTCGGGTGACGACCAATCGGCAAGCCAACGTTCGAAGATCTTCTTTTTGGGATCTTTGGGCGCAAACCCGATACGAACGTTCACCTGCTTACGGAATTTGATCGCGCCCGATTTGTCCTTCTTCGTCAGCACGAAGTGTGCGAGTGCGCGCCAGCCCTCGATATCAAGCGCCTCACTAGAGTCCAGTGTCTCGAGCACGCGTAACTGTGCCGTCAAGTCGGCATCGTCGCCGCCCGCTTCGAGCTGCGTCTTCGCGTAGCGCGCCAAGTCGATGATTTGGCGACGTGCCTCGAGATCGAACGCCTGTTCCAACCGCGCGCGCAAGTCCTGCAACAGCGCGGCGATCACACGCAACACCTCGCGCTCGAGATCTTCCAGGGAACGCCCCACCAGATGCGGCAGCCAACGTGCGCGCTGCGACAACATCTTGGCCAGCAACTCTTCTGTGCGAGTCCACGAGTTGTCGAGATGCTCGAATAATCGCCCCGATGCCAACGCCCACTCCGCGTCCAGCTCCGCCTCGCGCAGACTTCGCCTCGCCACTTCTCGATACAGCAACATAGGCTGCGGCGCGAGCGCGAGCTGCCCTGCTCCACCGGCGCTGATCGGTACCGCTGCAGCAAGACTGCGGTGGACACCGTCGATTGTCTGGATCCGGAGTCGTCCCGGCGTCTCCTCCAAACGCCAACCGCGGCGTTTCGCCTGCTGCAGAGCCGCCTGCGCTAGCTCCAAAGTCTGCCGCTTCGATGACTCTTGAGACCATTGTGTTTCAGGTAGCGCCGCCTCCGCCAACGCTCGCTCGACACGGGCCAACATTTCGCCGGCGGCTTTGCGCGTAAAGGTCATCGCCAGAATGGACTCGGGCTCATCCACTACCGAGAGCAACCGCAGATAACGCTGAATGAGTAAGGTTGTCTTGCCCGAACCGGCTGGCGCCTGAACGATCAAGGAACGAGTGATATCCAGCGAATCGCAACGTGCCGTCGCATCTATCTCAAGGAGCGTCATTCGGCACCCTCCTCGATCTCGGCTCCAAGCGCGCCGCCGTCGCTCAATTCTGCGCGCCGACAGAGACCCGATAAGTCGCAGTACTGACAGGCCCGCTGACTGGGTCTGACTAAGGCGACGCCTCGCATGAACCGAGAGGCCAGCGCCTCGATCTCAACTCGTACTTGCTCGCGTTGGTCGGACCAAGCGACGCTCGGCTTCACTCCGGGCAACAACTCTTCGGTGTCAGTCGAGGCTACAAAGCGGCAGCCGGCCGCGCTCAGATGTACGTTGGCCAGCGCGATGATGCTCTCGGCCGATTGACTCTCGACACACAAGGCATAAAGCCATAACTGCACTGCGTCGAGTTCAGACAGTGAAAACTTCAACGCCCGATGGCGGCCACTCTTGTAGTCGAGAATGAGCAGGCCCGATGAATGCTGGCTATCTCGAACCCGATCGATACGATCTATGCGCAGCTCGACTCGCGCTTCACCGAGCATCAAAGAAACCGGATGCTCTCGAAGCTCAACGGAAAACGGCGCCCGTTGTAACTCCAACTCCAACAACCGACGGATCACCTTTTCGGAGCGCCGCTGTTCGCGTGCGAGCAGCTGCCGATGGGCTGTTGCGGAGGCGCCCTCGAGGCCGATAGACAAAGCGGGATCCTCCATCGCCTCGGCAAGGCTCGATTCGATCACGGTATCGAGTTGGGCGGGACTCAAGGCACGTAAGCGTTCGGAGTCGGCCAACTCCCGCCACAAGACGTGCAGCGCACGATGCAGCAGACTACCGCGAACCAAGGCCGAGATACCGGGCTCCAATTCCTCTTCTTGCCGCCCGAGTAGTCGCCGCTCTGCGTACGCGCGAAAATCACACAAGGCCTGTGTCGCCAGCGTTTCTGCACCACCCGGTATCCGTCTCGATGAAGGCCACGACAGACCGTTGGCATCGGCAGTGTCGATCACTGGTAATAGAGGCTGATGGCCACGCACGCGACGCGCAAATGACCGTGGCGAGGGCTCGATGGTGACAGGGATGTCGCGCAGCAATGGGCTCGGCTGTAGTTCGGTCTCACCATCACGCGCCGCACTCGAATAATGCAATTCAGAAGTCGACTCGCTCCACTGCCGCATCGCAAGCTTGGCACGCGCAGACTGGCCGAGCGACGTCGACTCGGGAATGCCCAATACCCGCTGCAAGAGATACGGCACGAACGGGTCTGCACGAGCGGGCGATGGCCATGCATCGGCTTGTAGACCACAAACAAAAATGCCGTCGTACCGAACCGCCGGATGATCGAGCGAGCGCGTAATGGTGACGGGCAACTCACCTCGCGAGGGCGCCACGAACTCCCGTTGCGCGAGCGACGCGAGTAGCGCGACCACCTCGCGCCCATCGTTCGCTCGACGCGAGCGCTCGATATCGCGGAAGACCTGAATGAGATCGTGCCACTGCTGACGAATTTGACGAATGGTCGAGTCACGCGCCGGTCGATGCTCAAAGACTGCTTGCTTCGCGAGCGCGGTGAAACGATCCGCCCAACTCAAGTCGTCGCGTGTAAATTGCCGCTGCCACTTCTCGAGACGTTGGCGGATCGACTCGACGATCGTCCCATCGCCTGCAACCGTCGCTCTTAACTGACCTAGAACCCGCGTCCAATCGGACGCAGATCGTCGCTCAGTCGGATATCGACGTAGTTGAGCGGCCAGACGAGCACGCGGGGCCACCGGCAGGTCGATGAACAGATCGCTTTCGAGCAAACGCGCGATCGCCTCTGACTCATCGAACGAGGCCAACCAGCGCAGTAACTGCAATACCTGCTGCGGTTCGGCATAGCCGGCGAGAGGTCGACCGCCCTCGATATCAAAGAGCGTCTCCCCATCGGGGTCTCGCCATCGCGAGGGCGTGAGTTCGGAGGAAAAGCACCGCTCGACTTCATCGCGTCGCGCTTCGAGCGCGGGCACTACCACATACAAGCGTGCCTCGGGATTCTGCTCGAGGCGAGCGCGCGCCCAATACGCAGCGGCTGCAATCTCCTCGTCTGCCGTCGGCGCGATATGGTGGGTAACGCGCGCCTCTGCGCCCGAGACCGACTGGATGACATCGACCTGCCGTGCTGCAAAGAGCTCGCGTAACAAGGGGGAGATCACGCCGCCGAGATAGGTATGACCAGCGCCTCGTGCTCTGCCCTCTGACGACGCAACGGCCGACAACAGTGCGGCAGCGAGCTCAAAAGACGCCATCGCATCGAGCTCCGATGCGGCGCTGCTAACCATCTGACGCGCCCGCAGCAACCACTCCGTCTCAGGACTCGCATGACGCTTCAAAGCGGCATCGTCTATTTGCCATTCACTGCACAGCCGTGCCGAGCGTTGTAAGGCATCTGCCAGCGAGTCTGCCGACCAAATGAAAGGTCGCGGATCATCACGATCAGCAAGCAGCCTGCTGGCCGCGTCGTGCCAAAGACACCACTCCTCGTGTGCGGAGAGCGGCCGTCGAAGCTTCCCTTCGCCTTGCAGATAGATCTCGCGCGCCAACGAGGCGAGCCAGCCGTTCTCCGCTATGACGACCGGCGTTCGCCAAACGTCGGTCGACTGTAACTGCAACCGCGCATAGGCCAGTCGAACCGCCGCGGCTCGCGAGCGTGTCGGGACGATCAGCCCACGTCCGCCGCGAAGGCGCTCGACGATGTCGTCCGATAGGATCAATCAACTACGAAACCGAGCGCTCGCTTCGACCACGCGCCCAGACGACATCGGGGGTCGGGATCGGTATTCAGCCAGCAACTCGCTCATCCGGGTGAACACCGTCTTCAGCTGAGCTGCATCGGGAAGATTGGTGATACGGAAATGATTCTTATAGGGGACATTGAAACTCGTGCCGGGCGCAACGAGCACGTGCTTACGCTCGAGCAAATCAAGTGCGAACGCCTCGTCGTCGAAGTCCGCGATCGAATCGTTGACGCCGATGAAACCGTACAGCGCGCCTTGTGGTGCGGCGAGCTCGAGCGAGGGGTCGGCGGCGACGGCATCGATGATGGCACGGCGGGATTCGAACAGTCGCCCGCCCGGCCGAGTCAGCTCGCGAATACTTTGATAACCGCCGAGCGCGGTCTGCACAGCCCACTGACCCGGCACGTTGCTACACAAGCGTAGCGACGCCAACAGCTCAAGCGCACTTAAAAACTCCTGCGCGGCCAACAGCTTTCCCGACACCACAGCCCACCCAACTCGATAGCCGCAGGCTCGGTATACCTTTGAGAGACCCGACATCGTGACGCAGACCGTATCGTGCACGAGGCTCGCCATCGGGACGAACTCGGCATCGTCATACAGAATCTGATCGTAAATCTCGTCGCACAACAGCATGAGACCGCGCTGCTCGGCTAGGCGCGCGATGGCCTCGAGCACGGCGCGCGGATACACGGCGCCCGTCGGATTATTCGGATTGATCACCACGATCGCGCGGGTTCGCGGTGTGATCAGCGCCGCCAACTCCTCAACATCCGGGACGAAACCATTCTCGGGATGACAGGGGTAATGAACAGCTTTGCCACGATTGAGATTGACCGCCGCACTCCAGAGCGGATAGTCCGGGCTCGGCACCAATACTTCATCTCCGTCATTCAACATCGCGCGCAAACACAGATCGATGAGTTCGCTCACGCCGTTGCCGATGAAAACCTCTTCCGCACTGACACCCGTGACACCGCGCGCCTGCTGCTGCATGACCACGGCCTCGCGCGCCGGAAAGATCCCCTTCTGGTGGCAATAGCCCTCGCTGTCGGGAAAGTTTTCGATCATCGCCAGACGCATGGTTTCCGGCGTTCGGAAGCCAAACAAGGCCGGGTTGCCGATGTTCAAGGAAATGATTTCATAGCCCTTGCGCGCAAGCTCCTGCGCACGCCGTGCGAGCTTGCCGCGAATCTCATAACGAACATTGCGCAGAGCGTCACTAGTGCGGATCGGGGTATCGGCGGTCATGTCAGAGTTTCACTACGGTAAACGGCCCGCAGGCCGGACGACCCGGAAGAATAGCGGCTTGCCCGGATCACTGCATGATCTTCAGAGCTCATTCAGCGGTGGTAGCCTTCGGCTCACTTTTTGGCACGGAGGCTTCGAGAATGAATGACACGTCAACGACCACCCCGGTCTTCGACCTGCGCGCTCACATGCCCCTACTGACGAAGCAAGAGGGCGTCTGGGAAGGCACTTATCGCTATTACGACGCCGACGGCAACAAGATTGACGAGCATCGCTCTCGGTTGGTTTGTCGCGTCCCGCCCTCCGGTCCGTACCACTACCATCAGACGAATCAGTACACCTGGGCCGACGGCCGACAGGAGATTCGCGAGTTCAAGGGGTCGTTCCGGGACGGAAAACTCTGGTTCGACAGCGAACTGATCGAGGGGTGGGCAGCCGAAGAGCCGCTCGACGAGCATCGTCGCACCCTACTGCTCTATTGGGTCCGTCGGGGAGAACCGGATACGTATCTGTACGAGATGATTCAGGTCGACGACGCGTGCCGTCAACGTACCCGTGTTTGGCAATGGATACGTGGCGGCGCGACGCGGATGCGCACCCTCATCGACGAGGTGAAGGTGGCAGACGACTGGCGGAACGTCGCTTAGCGGCGACGGCGCTTTTTCTTCTTGTGTCCGTGGTCGACGCGACCGTCACCGTGATGGTGCGGCGTGTCGCCATGGGCATGGCCATGATCGTAGTCGAAGTCGATCGGGTGGTTATGCCCGTGGGTGTTGACCCACTTGTAGAGCTCCGGATTGCGATGCAGCAAACGACTGGCCGCGCGCTCCTGGTTCTCCTCTGGGGTCGTCCACGGATTGAAGTGGAAGTGGTTGTATAGCTGCGAGTCGGTACGACCGATCGCGAGCGTGCCGAGCTTACAACCGAAGGCGCCGTGGTTGATGTACGGCGGACGCCAGAAGTAGCCACCGGTCGGCAAATCACCGAACTGCATCATCCAAGAGGTTCCCCAGATGTGATACGCCTCTTCAACGCAGTCGTGGTAGGAAATGTTGTCCTGCCAAAAGTTCGGCGTCATGCAATAGAGGAACGTGAACGCATGCGTGCGCTGATCGAAACGCAGCACTTTGACCAGACAGCCCGGCGCGGTTGCCGGGAAGAAGTTCGTCGAGGTCCACTGCATGTTCTCGTAGGCGTTCACCGCGGCGAAACGATCCCGCTCGGCGCGCGGGTGGTCGCTATCCGATTCCACGAATGAAGGCTCACCGTGGTTATAGAAGAGCAAGCCCGTGGCACCGCGCGGCGAGCTCAACGCCTCGATCGCAACACCGGCTGGAACGAAAAGATAGCTACCAGGACCGTGAACCTTTTCACCGACGGTGACAGAGCCCGTCATGATGAAGAGTTCGTATTCGGTGTAGCTCATACCCGGCGGCTGCTTGTAGCCAGGCTCGAACAACACCGTCATGGAGCAAGCTCCGTTATCGGTGTCGATCGACAGCATCTTGTACTGCATGCCCTTCGGGAAACCCGGCAGGGTCATCTTCTTGAAGGGAACGTCGCGGTCAACGAATGGTTCGATATGCGGGCGTGCCATGGTTCAATCCTCCGCGGCGCTGATCAGAATACGACTCGGAACTTACGCTTCGGCTTGACCGGAATCTCCTCCGGACGAACCTTACGCATCTGGTCCCAGTGGACATGGGTACCGCGCGTCTGGATGCGCTGCAAGAACTCCGCAACCCACTTGTCACGCTTCGGCGCGAGTGCATCCTGCTCCGCGACGATTTTCTTGTAGCGTTTCTTCTGCTCGACCAATTCTTTCTTGAGCCACGCTTCGACTTCGCGACTGCGCTTGTGGGGAATGGCTTTCATGCTGCTCCTCGCGTTGGGGTCGGTTTCGACCCAGTATTCGATCGGATATTAACCTCGTGGCGGCCTCTTGGGACCAGGGGCTCGTAGCCTCAGCGCGCTCTGACCACTCTGCGAGCTTTCCCTTGGGTCAGCTGACTGCGCCCAAAAAGCGCCTCGCGTGCCTTGTCATCCGGGTTACCGATCTTCTCGCGTCGATCGAGCAGTGCCACACCGCGTTGCACAGCCGGTCGTTGGCCAATCGCCTCGTACCAGCGCGCCACGTTCGGGAACTCGGCTAAATCAATCTTGTGGAGCCAGCGCACTCGCACCCAGGGCCAAGTGGCCATGTCGGCGATGGAGTATCGACCCGCCAAATATTCCTCATCGGCTAAGCGACGATCCATGACCCCGTAGAGTCGCAGCGTCTCGTTGCGATACCGGTCCATCGCATAGCGGATCTTCCGCGGCGCGTAGCCTAAAAAGTGCCCACACTGGCCGAACATCGGCCCGACGTTGGCGACCTGGAAAGTCAGCCACTGCAAGACCTCATAACGGCCGCGCTTCGCGCGCGGCATGAACTTCCCGGTCTTCTCTGCCAAGTATTGGAGAATCGCGCCGGACTCGAAGAGTTTGATCGGCTCGCCACCCGGACCGTCGTGATCGACAATCGCCGGAATTTTATTGTTGGGGTTGATCTTGAGGAACGCCGGGCGAAACTGCTCGCCGCGCAGCATGTTGACCGGCTTGACGCGATAACGAAGCCCACACTCCTCCAACATGATCGGAATCTTGTGACCGTTCGGAGTCGGCCAGTAATAAAGATCGATCACAGAACCCCCTTGGCTACTCGACAATGCGACTTCGAGATTCGAACATACGCTCATGCTGAGCGCCATCCTTGTGGTCACCTTGGTGGTGGCCGATTTAGATTCCACCCGCAGCGCGTACGTCGACTGGCTCGACTATCGAATCGTGGCGCAGGGTTCCATCTCGACGGAGCTCGCAGCGAACTGGGCGGCGCCTGCGGCAGCCGGCAGTCGCTATGTATTGTTGCAGCCCTCGAGCGGCGCTGATGCGTGGCTGCGCGTCATTGAACGCCCGCATGCGGCGGGCTATCGAGCGATGCACTCGACCGGTTGGACCGCCAACGAAATCCTCGTCGAAGACCCGGTCGATCTCACGGCGCGCTTCGCCAAGCCGGATTCGCCGTTCGAGGTGGTGGGCCCGCCTGCCCCGCTCGGCTCCAACGGTAAGGTGATTGCGATGCAAGCGATTGGACCTGCAGGAGAGCTCAACTACTTCACGCGTATCCCGCCCGAAGGCGGAACCTTCATCAAGACACCGGCGGCGAGCCGCGTGGATCGCACTTTCATCGCGGTCGTCGGGGGCCGATCCCTCGCCGCCATGCGCGCGTTTTATCGCGACGTGCTCGGCATGACGGCGCTCGAGCCTTATCCCTCGGCCGTGCAGGTCGTGAACCACGCCAGAGGGCTGCCGGCGAACTACACCATGCAACTATCGGTGGTGCCGATTTCGCCCGCCTCCATTCTGGAGCTCGACGAATACCCGAGCGACACCCAAGATCGAGTGACACCGACTGGTGACCTACCGGCTGGCATGGCGATGGTGAGTTTTATCGTCGACACGCTGGACACGCGCACGCTGCAGTGGCGTTCGCCGCCGCAGGTGCAACATGAACGACCCTACGCGGGACGCCGGGCCGGCCTCGTGGTCGGCGCAGCGGGTGAGTGGATCGAGCTGATCGAGCGCGAGCCGCGTTAACGCGGCTCGAACACCTGATACTCGGTCAGTTCGTAACGGGTCTGCATATACCCTGTCACGTAAGCGAGCAGACAAATTCGTTCATCCGGCGTACACCAAAGATCGTACGGCGGATGTTTGCCGGGCTCGTTGCTCGTTTCGTCGCCCTCGCTCGTTTCGATGATGCGATAGTGCAGCGCATCGAACGTACCGGCCGCAACGGTAATGCGGTCCGGCCCGACGTACTGCAATCGAACCCCTAAGGGATGTCGCATGATCATCGGGCCCGTCGCACCGCGGTGATCGAGTGAACACAACAAGACGTTCGTGTAGAGCCCGATGCCAGGCCCACGCGTGATGTCAAAGATGCTCATTAACCAGGCATCCGCCTGAATGGGATGGGTTCCGAATGCATCGAGCTTTCCCTGCAAGGGATAGCGCTGCGAAATACGACCCTCGGCGACGGTGTAGCCTTCGCACTCCGCCTCGGTCTCGGTGAAGCGAAACCAACTCGAGCCGACAAAACGATCGCCGACCGACAGGCGTACGAAGCAATCTTCGGGTCGCCAGTCACGATCGAGACTCAGCGTCACATCGCGCATCACGTTCGGTGCATCGTCGATTTCGGTGTACGCGCGAATGGTTCGGCGACCATCGGCATGCACGGTGATGGTGAAGTCTTCGCGACCGCGCTCTACGCCTTTGCGACCTTCTTTGTCACTCGTGTAATGCAGCTTGCCTTTGATGCGGCGATGGGGAATGGGCATGGGTGCAACTCCCAACAATCAGTCCAGACGAATCAACGGTTCACGAAAGATCTTCTTGCGCGCCATCGGCTTATACCAAGCGGTCAGTGCCGGGCGATCCGTCAAAGGATCAAACTTGGCGTCGAGACTCGGAATCGCAGCAGCGACTTGCGCCATCTTTAAGCGCAAGAACTGAACGGCGCCAACGCCGCGCATCTGGCCGATGTCGAGCTTGCCGTAACCCGGCGCGTCTTTTTCCATCTGATCGAGAATGGCGATGATCTTGCGCCAGCAGCGATCGACGTACGCTGACCGTTGCTGATCGTGTGGCAACCACGACTCGATGATCAGCAAAACGAAAGTATCGAAGAGCCCATCGGCCATCCACGCTTGTCGCAGGCTCGTCCAGCGCTGCGGACCTTTAGACGGATACAGCTTGCGCCGACGATGCAACGAATCGAGATATTCGTAAATGACCGGGCCACCGGCTAAGTATTCACCCGAATCGAGCACGAGTGTGGGCACCTTGCCTAGCGGATTGATCGACACGAGCGGCGTGTCCACATCGAAAGGCTTGGTTGCAACCGGCTCTATTTGCGCATGCAACTCGGCGTAGTTGATCAAGGCCTCGACGGTATGCACGTAGCCTTTGATCGGTGTGTAAAACAGCTTCATTTTAATACGCCTCGTTCAATGCACTTCTTGGCCGCCCGAGACATTCATTGCCTCGGCCGTGATGTAGTCCGCTTCCGATGAACACAGGAAAGCGCACGCCTTGGCGGTATCTTCCGCGAGTCCGACACGCCCGAGCGGAATTCGCGACCGCATCTCGGCGAGATATTCTTCGATCGTCTGGCCACGTTGCTCTGCACGTAGCGCGTTCTGGACGCTACCCAAGCCCGTCGTGACGTGGTTTGGGCAAATCGCGTTCACGGTGATCTTGTGGCGCCCGAGCTCAAGAGCTGCACTGCGCGTGAACCCGATCATGCCGTGCTTGGACGCCGCATAAGCCGATAGATACATCGAGCCTGACTTCGCAGCGACGCTCGCAATATTGATGATGCGCCCGCCTCGCCCCTGCTCGATCATCGCTTGTGCCGCGTGCTTGCTACAAAGAAAAGCACCCGTCAAATTCACCCCGAGCACGAGATCCCAGCGCTCGAGGGGCATCTCGGTAAACGGCGCCATGAGATAACCGACCCCGGCATTGTTCACGAGAATATCGAGACCGCCATAAGTCGCTCGCGCGAACGCAACGGCGTCTTTAACCTGTGCCTCGTTGCGAACATCGAGCAAACAGGCCGAGGCCTCACCTCCTGCAGTACGAATACCGGCGACGACCTCATCGAGCTCGCTGCGGGTGCCGATGCGATCTGGCGGCAGATCGGCTGCCGGCACGCCGAGGTCAGTGACGACCACTTTGGCTCCTTCGCTCGCCAAGCGCTGACAAATCGCCTCACCCAAACCTTTACGCCGGCCTGCGCCTGTCACTAGCGCTACCTTGCCTTCCAATCTTCTCAACTCATTTCTCCTGCCAACGCCAGCATGCCACCTGGTGTTGAGCGCTGACTTCATCAAACGTCGGTGCCATTTCCGCGCATCGTGTCTCTGCGATCGGACAGCGCGTCCGAAAGACGCAGCCCGACGGCGGCGACAGCGGTGACGGCAACTCTCCACCCAAGGCGGTACCGAGTCGACTGGGTTGTACTGCCGGATCCGGAATCGGAACGGCCGCCAACAGTCCTCGCGTGTAAGGATGGCGCGGATCCGAATACAGCATTTCGGTCGGCGCGAGTTCCATCGGTTTACCGAGATAGAGCACGAGCACGCGCTCACACAATTTGCGCACCACGGCGAGGTTATGGCTGACGAACAAGATGCTCATGCCAAAATCCCGTTTCAAATCCTGAAGCAGATTGACGATCTGCGCCTGAATCGACACGTCGAGCGCACTCACCGGCTCGTCGCAAACGAGTAGCTTCGGTCGCAACACCATCGCGCGCGCAATGCCAATGCGCTGACATTGGCCGCCGCTGAATTCATGGGGATAGCGATTGATCACATCGGGCGATAGACCAACACGTCGCAGGATATCGGCGACGCGCTCACGACGCTCCGCTTTAGAGAGCTCGGGCGCGTGTACACGAAGCGGCTCCGCAACGATCTCACCAACCGTCATGCGCGGATCGAGACTCGCGAGCGGGTCTTGGAAGACGATCTGCAAATCGCGCCGCAACGGGCGAACCTGTCGGGTCGAATACGCCTCGATCGATTGACCCATCCACACGATCTTGCCGGCCGTGCTCGGCACGAGTCGCAAGATCGCGCGAGCGAGTGTCGACTTGCCGCAACCGGACTCGCCCACGATGCCGAGCGCCTCACCGGCCTGCAAATCGAAGTCGACGCCGTCCACCGCCCGCAATTGGGCGGGTTTTCCAAAGAGTGCGGCACCCACCGGGAACCAAACCCGCAAATCGCGGATGCGTAGCAAAGGCTCAGTCATGCTCGCCTCCTCGAATGGGGAAATGACACGCGACACCCCTGCCCGAAGCCACACTCAAAAGGGGTGCCTCGGCTGCGCAGCGCTCTGTCGCCAACGCACAACGCGGATGAAACGCACACCCCGTCGGCAACCGGCGCGGATTCGGCGGTTGGCCACCGATGGCCTGCAGAGGCGCGTTACCCACTTCGTCGATGCGCGGCATGGATGCGAGCAACGCCCGGGTGTAGGGATGCTGCGGTGAAACGAGAATATCTTTGACCGAACCGTGCTCGACGATGCGTCCACCGTACATCACCACAACGCGATCGGCGATACCGGCCACGACACCGAGATCGTGCGTGACCAGCACCATCGACATACCGCGTTCGCGCTTCAGTTGCGCGAGTAAGGCCAGAATTTGTGCTTGGATCGTGACATCGAGCGCCGTCGTCGGCTCATCCGCAATCAAGACGTCGGGATCGCAGGCCAACGCGATGGCAATCATCACGCGTTGTCGCATGCCACCGGATAGCTCGTGCGGATATTGATCGAGACGACGCTCCGCGTCGGTCACCTGCACGAGACGCAAGAGCTCGAGCGCACGCGATCGGGCTTGCGCCTTCGTGAAGCCCCGATGTCGCATCAAGGATTCGCCAATCTGATCGACCACGCGCAGATGCGGGGTCAAAGACGTCATGGGGTCTTGGAAGATCATGGCGAGCTTCGAACCGCGAACGGCATTGAGCGCGTTGCGATCGTTACCGAGCAACTCAGTCTCGCCCAATCGAGCCGAACCACTCACCGAAGCATTGCCCGCGAGCAGACCCATGACCGCGAGGAACGACTGGCTCTTGCCAGCACCCGACTCACCGACGATCCCGACGCACTCGCCCGCAGCAAGATCCAGCGAGAACGCGTTGACGGCCGGAACTTCGCCGTCGGGCGTGGCGAACCGCACCGCCAGATCACGGATCGACAGCACGGCGCTCATCGTTCGCGCGGATCGAGCGCGTCGCGCAATCCGTCTCCGAGAAAGTTGAAACAGGTGAGCAACGTCACCAAAAAGCCCGCGGGTACAAGCAACATCCACACCGCCGACTCCATCTCTTGAGCGCCCTCGTTGATGAGACTGCCAAGGCTCGCCTGCGGCTCTTGGACACCAAGACCGAGGAACGAGAGGAAGCTTTCGAACAGGATCATCTGCGGGATCGTGAGCGTGGCGTAAATGATCACGGGACCGATCACGTTCGGAACGATGTGTCGTGCCAAAATGGATCCCGTGCCGACTCCCGAGGCGAGCGCCGCTTCGATGAATTCCTTACGCTTGATCGACAACGTCTGGCCGCGGACGATACGCGCCATCGTCAACCAGCCGACGGCACCGATGGCGAGAAACAAGACCAAAATGTTTCCGCGATCGAACAACGTCGAGAGGATGATGACGATGAAGATGTAGGGCAATGAATACAGGATATCGACGAAGCGCATCATGAGATTGTCGATGCGCCCACCGAGGTACCCTGCCGTGGCACCAAAAGCGACGCCGATACACAACGACACCAGTGTCGCCAGCAAACCAATTTGCAGCGAGATTTGCACTCCCGCCAAGGTTCGCACGTACAAATCGCGGCCGAGTCGATCGGTGCCGAGCCAATGATCATTCGGACCGCCGGGTGGCACCGCCATGTGATCCCAATCGATCGCATCGAACGAATGCGGCGAGAACGAGGGGCCGATGAACGCGAGCAGACTGATCACCACAATCAAACTAGCCGATACCATCGCCGCCCGGTTGCGCCGTAAACGGCGCCACGCATCAGCCCAAAAACCGCGCGCCGACGGTTGCGCCAACTCAGTCATAGCGCACCCGCGGATCGAGCCAGCCGTAGAGAAGATCGGCCAACAAATTCAGGGTCAAGGTCAAACCGCCGTAGACCACGATCATGCCCATCACCAGCGTGTAGTCGCGATTGATTGCCCCTTGTACGAGGTAGCGCCCGCTGCCCGGTAGGCCGAACACGGTCTCCACCACCAACGAGCCGGTAATGACGAAAGCGGTTGCGGGACCTAGGTAACTGACGACCGGCAACAGCGCGGGACGCAAGGCGTGGCGCAAAATAACCTGCCGCTCGGGCAAACCTTTGGCACGCGCGGTACGCACGAAGTTTGTTCGCAATACTTCGAGCAAGCTGCCGCGAGTCAAACGCGCGATGTACGCGATCACCGGCAGCGACAAGGTGATCACCGGCAGCACAAGATAGCGGTATTCGCCCGCCTCCCACCCTGCAACCGGGAACCACCGAAGGTGCAGACCAAAAATAAGCGCAAACAACGGGCCTGTTACGAAACTCGGCAACGCAATACCAAGAACCGCAACCGCCATGATGCCGTAATCGGTCGGACTGTTCTGGCGCAACGCCGCCAGCGTTCCAAGTGGAATGCCGACGAGCAAAGCGAGCAGCACAGCAGACAGCCCGAGCATCAGACTCACCGGCAGACCTTGCGCGATGAGCTCGGTCACCGTGAAATCTTTGAACTTGTACGACGGACCGAAATCGCCTTGCGCGAGACCTCCGAGGTAGCGCACGAACTGCTCCGGCAGCGGCTTGTCGAGACCATAGGCAGCCTCGAGGTTCGCCTTCACCTCCGGCGGCAAGGTTTGCTCCTCGTCGAACGGACCACCCGGCGCCAATCGAATCACGAAGAACGACAACGCAATAATGATGAACAGCGTCGGAACGACGCCGAAAATCCGACGCAACGCGTAGCGCAGCACGACGACTTACAGGTGTTCGGTGATGATGAACTGCGGCGAGTCGGCCAGTTCGCGAAACTTCGCCGCAACCTGCTGCATCTTTTCGGTGGCGACGTCTTGGCCCAACTGCTCGAGGCTCTTAAGGTCGATGATCTCGATATAAGCGTACGGAGCAGCGCCGCCGCCCAGCATGCCGCTCGCCTTCAGCACTTCGAATCGGTTCACCGACGGCAAGGCGTTGACGATCGGTAGATCGGTCTCGCGCGCGAAACGCTCGTAGTCTTCGACACTGACACCGGGCTTCAAATTGAACAGCACGACGATTTTCGTCACGGATCCCCCTTCCTTGAGACGAGGCGCAAACAGGTGCGCCGCTTGAGTCTAGGGGCCTCACGAGGCTCGCCGCAAGCGACGGCCAACCGCCGGTCAGACGCTCGGCGTGAATCCCATCAGACTCACTGGGATTCCATCCGGGTCGAGCAGGATGAGCTCATGGAACGTGCCATCGCCGCGCGCATAGGCCGTAGGCCCGGCGACGATGGTGACCCCGTCGAGTGCCGCAAGCTTCGTGGCCAGTTCGGCAACCCGTGACGTTTCGAATACGAGCGTTGCTTGACCGTACAAGGGAAATTGCCGAGGACTCCCCGTCGCGGCCATCGGCTTCGGCGCCGTGTCGCGAATTTCGTACAGCCCGATCCAGCCGTGCTGCTCGCCGGGTCGCCCAAGGTGCACAATGCACAAACTCGCCTCGTCGAGCCCCACCATCTTGGCGATCGCGGGTCCCTGCAGTTGCTTTTCTTCGAGGACCTCCAGTCCGAGCGCATCTCGATAAAGCGCCAGCGAGCGCGCGAGATCGCGCACCCATAAGGTGACCCGCTTCAACGGCGGCGCGACGTCCGAGACGCTCACAGCCCTAAGCAACCCGGATTCATTCGACCGGCCGGATCGAAGTGCTGCTTGAGCGATTTCAACAAGCTGGCGGCGGAAGGATCGAGCGACTCCTGATAACGATAGAACTTGCCGATCTGGAAGCTCACTGCGCCCGCCAGCATGAATGCCTCGGCGAGATCAGCGCGCAACTGTGCAACGGCTGCCGCCGCCGCTGCGTTCGCCTCGAACTTCGGCAACTTCGCGAGGTAGTCCGCATCGAGCACACGTTCGTGGAAGCCGAGTCGAGCGTCGGGCCAATACAGAACCGGCTCGATCAATGTCGCCGAGCCGGCAATCGTGGCGCAAAGATAACCACGATCGATGTCGAACTTCTGCATTGCCTCGGCGTGCTTCGCAAACACCGCCTCACATTTCTCGTACATCGAGAGCGCCTGAGAAAACGGTATCGAGCCATGCACGGGCACCCAGCGCTCACCGCCAGGGCCCAACATGCTATTGAGTTCGGCGAAGGGATTAGCCCGCATCACCTTAGGCACGGTGTTTTCGACCTCGACGCCCTCGCGCGTCATGATCTCGCGCACGATCGCCGCCTTCGCATCGGCATCGGCAGCGTCGCGCCCATCCACCGACAAGTGCACGGAGAACGTGCCCTCCTCCAGGAAGTTTCGACCGGCCATCACGACCTTCGCGCCTTCCTTCAATCCCTTGAGCAAGGAGCCCGAGTTCTGGACGACCTTACCGAGCGCCTTGACGTCTGCCGTCAAACTGCTGCGCTTCATGCGAACGGCCTGCAAACCCGGATCAAAGCCGAACTGTTCGGATGCGACGTCCGCACGCGCCACGTCCGCCATCGCCTTGAACAGCGGACCTGCGTCTTTGAACGAGAACGACAAATAGCGACTCTCGGGCAAGGGCTTGATGAGACGGAACGTCGCTCGCGTCTTAATGCCCAGCGCGCCGCAATCGGAGAGGAACATCCCGAGTAGATCAGGACCGATCTGGCGGAAGAAAGGCTCGCCGTTTTTGTTGGCGTGACTGCCGAGTTTGAGGACGGTGCCGTCGACCAAAACGACATCCAGACCGATCACGCTTTCGGCCACGGGACCGTAACGACCCGAGCCGAGGAACATGCTGCCCTGCGAGAGCGCGCCACCGACCGTCGAGCGCAAGCCTGAGAGCGGCCCGTAGAACGGGGTGCGTACACCCTGCGGTTCGAGGGCATCGAAGAGGTCTTTCCACGTCGACCCACACTCGACCGTGACGTAGCGATCTTCCGCATCGATCGTGACGACCCGATTCATCGCGAGTAGATCGACCATGATGGAGTTGGCGCGCGCCGGTAGGTAGCCGTCGGTGTACGACATGCCACCCCCACGCGGCACCACGGGTAAACCCGTCGGCGCGATCGCACGCATCGCCGCTGCCAACTGTTCGGTGCTTTGGGGTCGGATCACCGCGGCCGGTAATTGACCACTGCGATAGACGTCTTGCGAGTAGAACTCCAGCTCTGACTGCGTCGTGATGACGGCGGCATCACCCAACACTTGTCGCAGACTCGCCAAGGCGGTCGGCACGGCGGCATCGGCAGAGATTGGTACCACGGTTTGCATAGTCATCCATCCTCACGAAGTTCGAGTGGCTGGCCGAGAGTCTAGCGGCGCCAGATACGACCCGGACCAATGTTAATATCCAACGGCCATCAGGCAGGTTCCCATGAGCATTTTGCGCAATTCACCTTCTTCGCCCCTACCCGAGTTCGAATACACCATCGACGTTGCCGTCATCGGCGCCGGTGCGTGTGGATTAACGGCCGCACTCGCTGCCAGAGACGCGGGCGCGGAGGTATTGGTATTCGAACGCGACAAGCGCCCTTGGGGCAGCACCTCGATGTCGTTGGGCGCCGTGTGCGGCGTCGGCTCGAAAGAGCAACGAGCTCACGGCATTAGCGATTCGGCCGACGCTTTCGTGGCGGACGTCATGGCGAAAACCGAGAACCGCGCGGATCCTCGCCTCGCGCGTGTCATTGGCGAGCGCAGCGGCGGCGTTCTCGATTGGCTCAACGAGGCTCATCAAGTCCCGCTGTTACTCGATGCCAAATGGACAGGCCTTGGGCACTCCGCGCGTCGCTTGCACATTCCACCGGGACGTAATGGCGAGGAGCTACTGGCGCTATTGCTCAATGCGTGTGCGCGTGCGGGCGCCGAGGTCGTGACCGAAGCGACGGTGACCGCCTTGTATGCCGATGAACATGATCGAATCGTCGGTCTCAAAGTCGAGCGCCCGGGCGGCGTGATTGAAAACATTGGCTGCGGAGCCGTCGTGCTCGCCACCTGCGGTTTCGGTGGCAACGAAGCGATGATCGCCGAGCATATTCCCGAGATGCGCCACGCGCGTTACTTCGGTCACGAAGGCAATCGGGGCGATGGCATTCTTTGGGGTCTCGCGCTTGGCGCAGCGGCCGCCGACATGACCGCTTATCAAGGTCTTGGCACGTTGGCCGATCCGCAGCAAATCGTCGTGCCGCATCCGCTGATGATCGAAGGCGGTTTTTTGGTCAACATCGAAGGGCGACGATTCACACACGAGCTCGCCAATATTTCGGGAATGTGTGTGCCGGTGTTGCAGCAGCCGGAAGGTCGTGCTTGGGTGATCTTCGACGAGCAACGTCACCTCGCCTGTCTCGAACATTCGGTTGAGCAGCGACAACTGGCCGAAGTCGGCGCCATCAAACGTGCGGATGATTGGTCCACGCTCGAGACACTCTGCGGATTGCCGCCTGGCTCGCTCGCTGCGGAAAATGCCGCCATCGACGCGGCGCGATCAGCCAATCAAGACGATCATCTTGGGCGCTCCTTCGCAGGACTTGCCCCATTGCGAGCACCGTTCTGCGCCGTGCGAGTGACCGGCGCGCTGTTTCATACACAAGGTGGGCTCTGTATCAACGAACAAGCACAGGTCGTTCGGGCGGACGACTCGCCGCTACCCAACCTGTTCGCCGGCGGTGGCGCGGCGCGCAGCATTTCAGGCCCGGCGGTCACCGGATATCTCCCCGCGGTGGGTCTTAGCATGGCCATCACACTCGGCGCGATTGCCGGCCGATCGGCAGCGACGCACTCAACCGCGTCGGGCACGCTCAGCGCGTAGCCGCCTTCAAGGCCATCACGATCTGCCGCCGATCCTCAGGATCGGTGATCGCTTTGTAGCGCATGCGATGTTTTCCACCCAAAAAGCGCTCAGGATCAGCAATCAACTGATCGATGGACTCTTCATCCCAAACGAGACCCTCGCGCCCCGCCGCGACGAACGCTTCGCTGTAGTAAAAGCCGGCCGCGCTCGCTGCGCGTCGACCGAAGACCCGGTGTAGATTCGGACCCACGGCATGCGGCCCATCCGCCTCGAAGCTGTGGCAGAACCGGCACCACATGAAATCCTGTTGCGCTTGACCCGAGAGCGCAACCGGATCGATGACATCCGCATAAGGATCGACCTGCGGCGGCGGCCCGGATTCAACGAGTTGCGCCGATGTGGTGAACGGCACCACACCAAAAATTCGATACGGCGCATAGGCGGCGATTGCCAGCATCGCGACGATCGTCAGAGCGTGCGCCGACTGCATCGCCCAGCTGATCGAAGACGAAGACGCCGTCGCCAAGCGCGGGCCGCTCTCGGACGTCCACGGAACACCGGGCAGCATCCGCCACAGCGCCACTCGATATCGTACGGTCTGCCAAAGCGCCGTTAGCACCGCGACGGCAAAAGCAACGATGATGAGGAATCCGGTCGCGCTGTGCAGATAGCCGAACGTGACCGAGAGCCGATAGCTCGCCGGCACGATCGCCGGCAGGGTCACCAAACCATACCAACTGACCGCGTGATTTTCGCTCCAAGCAAATAGCGGGCCGGTCACCACGAAGGCGGACAGCGTCCACCACAGCAACCCCACGATTCGGCGCGCAAAGAGGTCTGCTGCTCGGGGCATCCGACTCGAGAAGGGCTCGGGCGATAATCGCGCGGCCCACCAAGAACGAATCGCGAGCAGTAGGAAGATCGTCAACCCGTTCGAGATATGCAGATGCTGCAACGCCTCGCGAGCTGCCGTACCGCGCGGCGTGACACCGACTTTGCTCGATTGGTACATCTGAAAGAGCACCAACGCAAAGATCACGACCGAGATCGACCTCAACCAAAGACCTTTTCGTCGATCCGAGCGCCACTCCGTCATAGCGAAACCCCCTCATCGGCGGCGCGGATGATCGTGTTGATTAGGGGCGCATCGTCCCAATCGAGTTGCGACACCCCAGTTCGTACGACGATCAACTCTCGCGACGGCACGACATAAACCCGCTGCCCTCCGAAACCATCGATGTAGTAGATGTCCTCGGCCAAAAATTTCGCCGAGTGAAAGGCCTTGACCGAGTAGTCGTTGTACTTACGCTCCCGCTGCGGCGGTGAGCCCAACCACAAATGCATCCCAAAATTCGGATTGGTGTCACTTGGGGTCTTCATAGCCTGCACCCAGTCGCTTGATATCAGTTGTCGCTCGCCCACCTTGCCGTCAGTCGCTAGCAGCAAGCCCACACGCAACCAATCACGCGCACTCGCGAATAGGCAGCAGAAGCCGCGCGGCACGCCACCTTCACGATCCATCCATAAGCCCGCATCGGCCGCGCCCAAAGGCTGCCACACGCGTGCGGAGAGATAGTCCTCATACGACTGACCCGTCGCACGCTCTAGCAATAACAGTAGTAGCTGCGAGTTGGCGTTGCTGTATTCGAAGTACGTGCCCGGCGCTCGCGCATACCCCAACGACAGCACGGCGCCGGGCAAGTCAGAGCCGAGCAGAAGCTTGGTCGCCTTCCAGGTACCAAAGCGTGGTAGTTCGATACCGCTTTCCATGCGCAACAGATCTTCGACAGTCACGTCACGCCGGGCATCCCCCTGCCATTCGGTCAGCCATCGCGATGCTTTGCTGTCGAGCGACGGAATCACCCCATCGGTGACGGCCGCTCCGATCGCGAGTGCCAGCACCGTCTTGTGCATCGAATTGGGATTGGTGCGAGTGTTCGCATCGAACGGGGGCCAATATTTTTCATAACGAAGTGCGCCGCGATGCCAGACGAGCAACGCGACCGAGTTGGTCTTCGTCGCCAGCTGCTCGGCCTCCGCTAAGCGCTTCGAGGCGAGCGTGGTCGGCGCATCGCTCGGAATCGCACTCGGAACCAACGCGCCAGCGACTCTCGCCTGCGGCTGCGCCAAATGCACGCTAGCAGGCTCATCGAGCGGTTGACCGAAAGCAAGATTGCGAAGCACCGCGGGGTCGGCAATCCAAATCGCAGTCGGCCCGATGAAAGCAACCAGCAACGCGAGCGCCAGCAAAGATTTCAGTACTCGCCAGATCCAACGCATTATGCGACCCCCCTAGCCTGACGCTGCCGCTCCAACTGTTCGCGAATGTCGGCGTGTCGAATTGCGTCGATCGGGTAACGCCACATGATTGCGATCGGTAGCAACAACAACGCCGCTGGCAGCCAAGCAGCACCCAGCCGCACTCCACGCTCGACCTCGTTGGTAAGCACTTGACTCATATCCTGGTAACCGAACCAAGATACGAAGGCGAGTCCGGCGAACAAACCTAGGCCCATACCGAATTTGAAGGTCGAGGCCAGAAACGCCATATGCCCACCCATCTTGGCCGTACCCGTCGCCAGTTCGTCGGCATCCACCGCATCGGCAGTCATCGCGGGCGGCGTGATCATCGTGCCGCCGTTACCGAAGGCCATCACGATGTTCGATAACAAGACCGGCCACACCACACCCGCTGGAACAAAGAACAGCGAGACGTAGGCCGATGCCGTAATCAGGTTGGCAACGCAGTACGCTCGATGCTTACCAAGTCTCCCTGCAATCGGCACCCACAGCGGCGCGAGCAACACGGCGGCAACGGTATTAACGATCGCGACGGTGAGCACATGCTGCTGCAGTCCGAGTGCCTGCGAAATGAGGATCGGCTGAACACCAAAATAAATACCCATGGTGAAGCGGTCGATCGAGTACGCGAGCGCCAAACGACGAAATGGCGCGTTGGTCGCGAGGATGCCGAACAGTTCACCCCAACCCGGTGTTCGTTCATCGTGCGCCCGCTGAACCGGCACCTTCGCGAAACACCACAGCACGGCGACCGGCAAGAACACCACGAAGAACACACCCACCGACGCTACGATTTGTGCATAGCTCGGAAACGCGACGCCTTTGAACCAAATCCAATAGAAGATGCCGACGGCCGTCGCGCAAAGAAATCCGACGAACGCACCACTCTCGCGATACCCGGCGATGCGCGTGCGTTCAGCATAGTCGCCCGACAACTCGCCACCCCAGCTTTGATGGGGCACGTAGATCATCGTCCACCCGGCGTAGAAAACCATCAGCCAGATCAACAGGTAGTACGGCGATGCGCCCGAAGGCGGCTGCAAAAGAAACCAAGCCGCCACGATCGACAGCGGCATACCGACAAGCATCCAAATGCGACGGCGACCGAACCGGGATTGGGTGCGATCGGATAGCGCGCCAATCACAGGGTCGATGAAGGCTTCCCAAAATCGTCCGACGGCGAAGATGGTGGCGACGGTCAGCGCCACCATCCCAACATCCGGTGAGTAATAAACAGGCGGCAAAAAGTTATAGAGCGGGACAAGCATGGCCTGCAGCGCCACCGTCGGCGCCGCGTAGGCCAGCAACTGGCTACGACTCAATGACACGAGACCCCCCTCATATCGACTGGAGGGAAACTAAACGCTGGCTACCAATTCGACCGACAATGGCGCGCTCGAACCTCCACCAGATGATCACGCTACGGACAGAGCGCCAGATTGGACGCCGCATCCAGCCTTCGGGCAGCGTCCGCCCGTTGGACATCGTCGGTCGCTCCAGCCTAGACTCGAAGTGAGCTGGGGTTTTCAACGGGGGTTGACATGGAATCCACTCGACCGATCCGCGCACTCATTCGCGGACTTGATGCACTGACTGTTCTCAACCTGCGCAACGGAGCGACCGTCTCGGAAGTTGCCCAGGAAATTCGCTTACCGCGAACCACCACCTACCGCATTCTCGAAACGCTAAGCCACGCGGGCTTCGTCTATCGCGATGCAACGGACGATCGCTATCGCCTGACCATCATGGTGCGCGGCTTGTCGGACGGCTACGACGACGAGGCATGGGTGACGCAGATCGCGCGCCCCTTCATCCACGATCTTGGCAAAGATATCGTCTGGCCGGTTGCGATCGCATCCCTCTCGGGTACCACCATGATGGTGCGCGAGTCGACCGATCATCGCAGCCCACTGGCCGTCGAACGTTACTCCGCTGGCTTCCGCGTCCCGCTGTTGCTGTCGTCGTCGGGGCGGGTCTACCTCGCCTTCTCGCCGCCCACGCAGCGAGAGTCCTTGCTGGATATTCTCGGACGCTCGAACAAAGAAGAAGACGCACTCGCACGCAATCGTCCGGAGCTCATGAAGCTACTGAACGACGTGCGCATGCAGGGCTACGCCTCTGCGGTGCGACCGCGCCGAGTGTCGGACGAGATCAGCATGGCGGTGCCGATTCTTATCGATGATCGAGTGCTCGCCGCCGTGAGCATTCGTTTCAGCGGCACGGCTGTTCCTTTGAAACTCGGCGTGGAGCGCTTCTTGCCGAAGCTGCGTGAGACGGCCAACAAGATTCGCCAAAGCTTCGTGGAACAGCAACGCGAAGCACCGCCGCAATTGCGCGCCGTCGGCGGCAATCGGGGTTAATCATGAACGCCAACCCCGCGGTGGAATCGGCGCGCTCTGCTCTACTACAACAACTGCAGTCGCTGCTGGGCAATGACCATGTGGTAACGGATCCGGCCGAGTGCCACTTCTACTCGACCGACATCTACCACAGTGGCGAAACGGCCCTGGCCGTCGTGCGACCTGCCAGTGCAGCGGACGTTGCGCAGATCGTGCAGTTGTCTACCGCAGCGGGTGTGGCGATCGTTCCTCGAGGTGGCGGTGCCTCCTACACCGATGGTTATGCACCCGCCGAATCTGACTCGATCCTGATCGACACTTCACGGATGAATCGCATCCTCGAGCTGAGCGAGCGAGATGGATATGTTGTCGTCGAGGTTGGTGTGACTTGGGCGAAGCTCAACGAAACACTGGCGGCGAAGGGACTGCGAACGCCGTTCTTCGGTCCGTTCTCGGGCCTCGCGGCAACCGTGGGTGGTTCGCTCTCTCAAAACAGCGTGACTTGGGGAACCGGTGTATTTGGTGTCTCGGGTGAGACGACGCTGTGTGTTGAAGTTGTGTTGGGTGACGGCCGCATCGTACGCACCGGTTCCTGGGGTGCCGCGAACGGTGTCCCGTTCATGCGCTCGTATGGTCCGGACCTGACCGGACTTTTCATGGGCGACTGTGGCGCACTCGGCGTGAAGACAGCCGTCGCCTTGCGACTGATGCGCCGCAATGCGTACGTCATGGGTCTCTCTTTCGGATTTCCGGATTTCGCGAGTCTGGCCGCTGGCATGGAGGCCGCGGCCAAAGAGGGTCTCAACCTCACGAATTTCGGCCTCGATCCTGCGCTGCAGCAAGGCCAACTGGGCAAGGCAGACCGCGCCACCGCCATCCAGTCGGCACTGGCCGTCTGGAAAACCTCACGCGGCGTTGTCGACGGCATTCGGCAGCTCGTGAAAATGGCACTTGCGGGTCGGCGTTTCCTTGAAGGCTCCGTGTTCTCGGCGCATTGGATCGTCGATGGTCTCGACGACGCCAGCTGTCGTGCGGCCGTTGGCCGATTGCGCGCTGTGCTACAGCCCTATGGCGCCGAAGTGCCCGCCACGGTTCCGACGGTCGCGAATGCCATGCCGTTCATGCCGCTCTACAACGTTCGCAGCCCGCTCGGCGAACGCTGGGTGCCGATTCACGGTTTGCTGCCATTTTCGCGGGTCGAGACGTTTCGGGCGGATCTCGCGCGCTACTACGCGGAGCACGAAGCCGAGATGAAACGACTGAAGATTCGCTATGGAGCGATGTTCATGACCGTCGCCACCAATGCTTTCTTGTATGAGCCGGTGTTTTATTGGGAGGATGGCTACAACGTCACCCAATCGCGTCTTATGCCGGACGGGTATCAAGCAACGCTTCCGCAATTCCCCGAGAACCCGGAAGGCCGAGCATTGGTCGACAAGATGAAACACGGCATCGCCGACATCTTCCAGCGGCACGGTGCGGCACATCTGCAAATCGGCAAGTTCTACCCCTACATGCGGGGTCGCGAGCCACACAACGCCGCATTGATCCGTCACCTGAAGCAGATCGTTGATCCGCAGCGTCGGCTTAACCCGGGCGCGTTAGGCCTGTAGAATAGCGGGCTCTCTTACGGCTGGCAGCGGAGTCTCTCTCGCGATGAAACGCATTCTGGTCTCCATCAAACGCGTCGTCGATTACAACGTCCGGATTCGCGTCAAACCTGACGGATCTGGCGTCATCACGGACGGCGTCAAGATGAGCATCAACCCTTTCGACGAAATCGCGCTCGAAGAAGCGCTGCGCATCAAAGAAAAGGGACTCGCCGAGGAAGTCGTTGCCGTGTCGATCGGACCTGCCGATTGCCAACAGCAATTGCGTACCGCGCTCGCCATGGGAGCAGATCGTGCGATCCACATCCAAACCGACGCGATCATCGAGCCATTAACGGCCGCACAAGTGCTGAAGGCCCTCGCCGATCGTGAGCAGCCGATGCTCGCTATCCTCGGCAAACAAGCGATCGACGACGACTGCAGCCAGACGGGTCAAATGTTGGCGGCGCTTTGGCAACGTCCGCAAGCAACCTTCGCTTCAAAAGTCGAGGTTGAGGGTGACAAGGCGCGCGTCACGCGCGAAGTCGATGCCGGACTCGAAACGCTCGAGGTCGATTTGCCGGCCGTCATCACGACCGATCTTCGCTTGAACGAGCCGCGGTACGTCAAGCTGCCCGACATCATGAAAGCGAAGAAGAAGCCGCTTGATACGATCGAACCCGCTGCTCTTGGGGTCACCCCGGTCGAGGTCGTCAAATCCGTCCACTTCGAGCCGCCGGCGGCTCGCAGCAAGGGCATCATGGTGAAGGACACGCAGGAACTCGTCGCGGCATTGCGCAGTAAGGGATTAGTCTGATGGCCAAGGTACTTATCGTCGCCGAACACGACGGCAGCAAGCTCAACCCGGCAACCGCCAAGTGCGTTGCCTGTGCCTCACAGATCGCCGGTGCTGACATCAGCATCGTCGTCTTTGCAGCCGACCCTTCCGCCGTTGCGGCGCAGGCGGCCGCCTTGCAAGGCGTCGCTCGCGTGCATACGGTCGCACATGCCCTGCATGCTCAACCGCTCGCCGCCACGATTGCACCGCAACTGGCCGAGCTCGCTGCGGGCCACTCGCATGTCTTTGGTCCCTCGACGACCTTCGGTAAGGATCTGATGCCTCGTGTCGCCGCACTGCTCGGTGCGCCGCAGATCTCGGACATCATGGCTGTTGAGAGCGCAACTCGTTTCAAGCGCCCCATCTACGCAGGCAACGCCATCATCACCGTCGACGTTCCTGCCGATCGGCAAATCGTCGCAACGGTGCGCGTGGCCTCCTATCAGCCGGTAGCCACCCAAGCGGCTGCGGCGTTGATCGTGGCGGCCAACCCCGCCGCAGCCTTGCCGACGCACACGCGCTTCGTGTCGGTGACGGCGGCGCGCTCCGATCGTCCGGATCTGCAAACGGCAGCCAAAGTGGTCTCAGGCGGTCGAGCACTTGGCAGTGCCGAGAATTTTCAGATTCTGTACTCCCTCGCTGACAAGCTCGGCGCTGCCGTTGGCGCTTCGCGCGCCGCGGTCGATGCCGGTTATGCGGCCAACGACATGCAGGTTGGACAAACGGGCAAGATCATTGCGCCGGAGTTGTACTTGGCGTTCGGCATCTCAGGCGCGATCCAACATCTGACCGGCATCAAAGATGCGCGTACGATCGTCGCCATCAACAAAGATGCCGAAGCGCCGATTTTCGAGGTGGCGGATATCGGACTCGTCGGTGACCTGTTCCAGATCGTGCCTGAAATCGAAAAGCTGATCGCGCAGAGCAACTGATCATCGATACCTCCTTCGGTGGTCGGCCTTGAACGCCGAAGCAGATAAAGCAGCCGCGCCGCGCTGGGGATTCATCATCCTCATGGGCGTGGCGAGCAGCCTCTCGGCGTTCGGCATGGCGAGCGTCGTCCCTGCGCTACCGACGCTCTCACGGGCACTGGCGACCGACTACGCGTCGCTACAATTCGTCGTATCGGCTTATCTGCTCGGTCTCGGTCTGTTCCAACCTATTCAAGGTTTGCTCTGCGATCGATTCGGGCGACGACCGGTATTCCTCGCCGGGTTCGCTTTGTTCGGAATCGCGAGCCTCTTCGCCAGCATGGCCTCGAGCGTTACGATGCTGGTGCTCGCCAGATTCCTCCAAGCGATGGGTGTCAGCGTCGCCACCGTGGTTTCACGGGCCATCGTTCGCGATTCCTTTGAACCGGGCCCCGCAGCGGTCGCCTTGTCCTTCATCACCGCGGTCATGGGCGTTGCACCGGTGCTCGCGCCCTTGGTCGGTGGCGTGATCGCTGATTATCTCGGTTGGCGTGGCATCTTCTGGATCCACGCGGGAGTCAGCCTGCTGCTGGTGGGCGTGTTGTTCACCCAACTCAAAGAAACGCGCCCTGCCGATACCGAGTCCATGTCGTTCGGCGACTTAGTGCGCGGCGGTCGCTTTCTAGTGACGCAACCGGGTTTCATGGGCCCCTCTTTGACGTACAGCTTTTTCAGCGCGTCCGGATTCATTTTCATCACGGTGGGTGCGGCTCTGTACGAGACGATGTTCGACATGAGCGGCGCCGAATTTGGTCTGCTGTGGTCGGGACTCGCATTCAGCTTCATCGCGGGAGCCACCTCGGCGGGACATCTCGCCCGGCGTTTCGGCTCTGCGCGCAGTCAGCGCATCGGCATGGGCTGTAACGGTATCGCCACCGCCGCATTCGTGATCGCCGCCTTCATGGCGGCCGCACCCATGTGGCTATTCAGTCTCTCGCTCGCGCTGTTGATGTTCGCCAATGGCGTCGTGCAGCCCTTGGCACTCACCGCGGCCGTGGATGACCATCCACAGCTAGCCGGTGTCGCCGCCGGACTTTCGAGCTCCATTGCGATGTTGATTTCGATGGTCAGCGCGATCACGACGGGCGCGATCTACGACGGTACGGCTCGTGGCTGCGCCATCCTGATGAGCGCCGCCTGCATTCTGGCGGTCGTCTCACTACGCCTTGGCGAAAAGACGCATCCGATCAGCGCCTAGACCTCAAGCGACTTTGACGAGTGCCTTCCCGAAATTGCGCCCCTGCATGAGCGCGCAAAATGCTTGAGGCGCGTTCTCGAGACCGACGGTGACGTCCTCGCGATAACGGAAGCGGTCTTCACGCATCCAAGTCGAGACAACGCGCGTCATTTCGTCCATCCGGCTCATGTGATCGTAAACGACGAGGCCTTTCATGGTCGCACGGGCACCCACGATGGGACCGAGCCATGGGCCCGGCGGCGGCGTATCGAGGCTGTAAGCCTCGATCATGCCGCACAGGACGATCCGTGCACCGATCGCGAGATTGCGCAGCACGGCAACCAGCGTATCGCCTGCGACGTTATCGAAGTAGACATCGATGCCGCGTGGGCAAGCACTCTTTAACGCAGCAGCGAGGTCGCCATCCTTGTAGTTGACGCAGGCGTCAAAACCCATTTCTTTGACTGCGTAATCGCACTTCTCAGCTGAACCCGCGATGCCGACCACACGCGCACCCATGTGCTTGGCAACTTGCCCTGCGGTCGAACCGACCGGCCCTGTGCAAGCCGACACGACGAAGGTCTGTCCCGGCAGCGGCTGTCCGAGATAGACCGTGCCCGCATATCCCGTAAGACCTGGCATCCCAAGAACGCCGAGCGCCGTGGACACCGGTGCAATCGCTGGATCAATCTTGCGCACGCCGACGCCATTGGACAGCGCATATTGCTGCCAACCGTTACGGACCGCGACGATGTCGCCCACCGCAAACTGCGGATGGCGTGACTCCACGACCTCGGCCACCGTCTCGCCCACCATCACATCGCCAGCAGCCAGCCGATCTGCATAGATCTGGCTGTTCTTCATGACGTTACGGTAATAGGGATCGAGCGAAAGCCAGAGGGTTCGCGACAGGAACTGACCCTCCCCAACGGCGGGGATGGGTGTCACGTCGTGCCCGAAGTCCTCGGGAACCGGCAGGCCCCGAGGACTACGCGCGAACGTGATTCGATGATTAGCGTTTGGCGAGATGCTGGACATCAAAGCTGGCCGAGCACGTGCTCCGCAGCGGACACCTTGAACTCACCACCCGCCTCGATGTTGACCTGCGTCGCAACGCCGTCCTTCACGATGAGCGCGAAGCGCTGACCGCGCATGCCCATACCGAAACCACGCGCATCGAGCTCGAGACCGAGCGCACGGGTGTAGTCGCCATTGCCATCGGCCAGCATCAACACTTTGTCGCCCACGTTGCTGGACTTGCCCCAGGCATTCATGACGAACATGTCGTTGACGGCCATGCAGGCAACGGTGTCGACACCCTTGGCCTTGAGAGCATCGAAATGCTGCAAGTAGCCAGGCAGGTGCCTAGCATCACAGGTCGGCGTAAAAGCACCCGGCACCGAGAACAGCACGACGGTTTTACCGCCGAACAGTGCGTCCGTGCTGACTTCCTTGGCACCCTCGGCGGTCATCGTCTTGAACGCGCCTGAGGGCATCTTGTCTCCAGCCTTGATGGTCATCGCCCCACTCCTGTTTGCAGTAAAGACCGGGATTCTAACCTCAGAAGCGGAAGCTCAGGCGTAAGGACGATGCAGATATTGACCGATGGGTTTGCCGACCGGCTTGCCATTGTCGTAAATCAAGTGCCCGCGCAGGTAAGTGCTCGTGACCGAAGCGGACATTTCCATCCCCTCGAACACCGAGTAGCCCTGATCGGATTCAGACACCTTGTTACCGGCGACGAAGCTCTTGTTCGGATCAACGAGCACGATGTCGGCATCAAAGCCCGGGGCGATATCACCCTTGCCCTGCAAGCCGAAGCGACGAGCCGCCGTCCACGAAGTGAGTTCGGCCACTCGGTTGAGTGACAGGCCACGACGCTTACCCTCGGTGATGAGCGCCGGCAGCATGAACTCCGTACCGCCGAAACCGGACTTAGCAAGGAAGATGTTTTTCTTGTCTTTCTTTCCGAGCTTCATTTCGGCGCGACAGCATGCGTGGTCCGAGCACACCCAATCGAGCTTGCCGTCGAGCAGCGAATCCCAAAGGAATTCGACGTCGGCACGCGAGCGAATCGGCGGATTGACCTTCGCGTTATTGCCGATCTTCGAATCGTAATCGAGCAACAAGTGCGCGATCGTCACTTCACGACGGAAGTTGACGTGCGGGAAAGCCTTGGCCATCTTGAGCGCCGCCTCGACCGCCTTGCGCGAAGTCAGATGCAACAAGTTGATGTTGAGACAGTTGGTCTCGTTGGCGAGATAACTCGCGATGGTGATGGCAAGACCCTCAGAGTGCGGCGGACGTGCCGCACTGTAGGCGCGCAACCCCGTCAGCGGTGCGCAGTCGATGCATTCTGGATCGTGCGTCTCGCCGGTGAGGTAGGTATCGAGATCCGTAACCTTCGCACCGCCCTCCACCATCTTGGTGTAGGCACTCAAAATATCGGCAAGCTCGCAGTGCAACCCGAGCGAGATCGAATCTTTGATCTTCGGATTGCGCAACATGGCGCGATGCACGCCGCGCATGACGAACTCGAAATGAGCGATGTCGTACTTCTCATCCTCGCCGATCATCAAGAACTCGCGCTGCGAGTTCGATGCGCCGTGAAGTCCATAACCGCCGTAGAACATGAAAATCTTGAACGAGGTGACGCCGAACTTATTGATCAGCATGTCGATCTCGCCGATGTGCGTGCGATCAAGCGGCGCCAAGTGATAAGCGTAGTCGACCCAGAAGTTATCCTTCGAGGCTGCGAGCACTTCGGGATACACCTCGGCGTAGGGACCGCCGCGCTCCATGTAATAACCACCGGTGCGCATGTAGTTGAGGCTCGAGGTCACGCCACCTTGCGCAGCCGCCAAGCTCTCGCTGCGCGCATCTTGCGACAGCGGACCGTAAATACCGGTGTGCATATGCGGATCGACGAGACCCGGGAAGGCCAGACGATTCTTGCCGTCGACGACCTCCTTGGCCTCGGCTGCCGGAATACCCTTGGCGACCTTCTTGATCTTGCCGTCGACGACAGCGATGTCGAACTTCTCCACGCTGCTCTTGCGCGGTCGAACGACACGCACGTTCTTGATCAGCAGATCGTATTTCTTGGGTTTCTCAGCCATGGGTCACCTATGGAAACAAACTTGTGAATTATGCAAAAGACGGGGCCACGCTCGCGCTAATAACTCGGCGTCGTGTCTACGCTACGGGCGACTTCAAGGTGCCGTCTCGCGCAAGTGCATGTGGTACTGGTACGAATCGGCTCGATACAGCGCGACGACACGCTCCACCGCTCGCTCGCGATCATCGAAAACGGTGCGAGCGATTCGCAGCAAGGGTGCGCCGAGTTCGATTTCGAGTGCACGCGCAGCCTCCACACTCGCCAACGTAGCACCGATGTATTGATCGGCGTGCGCGACGCGCACACCCACTTTGCCGAGCAACTCGAACATCGGCTGCTCGGCCATTTCTTTTGGCGTCACTTTGCGCGCGATATCGAGTGGCACGTACGTCGTGATCAAGCCGAGTGGAACGCCTTGGTGTGTGCGCACGTGCGTCGCGCGCTGCACGAGACCACCTGGCTCGATCGCCAACGCCGCTCGAGTCTCTTCATCGGGCTCGATATCGACCACTTGCAGATCTTGCACGTCGGTCACGGCGGCAAAACTCGCCACCTGACTGCGCACCTCTTCGATATCCAGCGAAGCGGCCGTGCGCGACGCAGAGAGTTGCACGAAAGTACCCCGCCCCTGCTGTCGTACCAGCCAACCCTCACGTGCCAAATGATCGATCGCCTTGCGCACGGTGATTCGCGACACATCAAATAACTGACAGAGCTGGGGCTCGGTCGGAATTTGATCACCGGGCTTGTAAGTGCCGTCGCGAACCCACGTTCGCAGGGTGACGTAGACTTGGTGATAACGCGGGGTCGCCATCGAGCGAACCGCTTCAGCCGACGAAGGTTTCGATTTCACGATATGCAGTGCCATGTCAGTCGAGTACCAGTCCGCCTGAGAGATTCATGACGGTCCCGGTCACGAAGGATGCCGCAGGACTGGTGAGATAGTCGATGGCATGTGCCACGTCCTTCGGATCACCGATGCGACCGAGCGGCACACTGGACCGTAAGCTCGTCAGCACCTCGCTCGAAAATCGGCCCGTGACCATCGGCGTATCGATCGGCCCTGGCGCGAGGCAATTCACGCGAATGCCCGCGGGCGCCCACTCCTTGGCGAGATAACGAGTGAGATTGATCAAACCCGCTTTGGCCACCGCATAAGCAGGTCCCGAAAGCGAGCTACCACCATTCAAACCGTTGGTGGAAGCGGTCAACACGAGTGTGCCGCGCGTCGCCGCCAGCGCTTCGTAAGACGCCTTTGCCAGCAAAAATGCCGAGGTCAAATTGGTATCGAGGACGCGTTGCCACTCATCGCGCGTAACGGCGGTGAGCGGCCCTGCGCCTGCGCAACCCGCAAGGTGAACGACGTGATCGAGACGACCCCACTCGCTCAACACGCGCTCGATGCAGGCGTGAATCGCGGCCTCATCCGTGACGTCGACGCTCATGACACCGACGGGCGCACCACAGGGAATCTCAGCGAGCGCACGATCTGCCGCGAAAACCCTCATCCCGCGCTCACGCAGCTTGGCGACGGCCGCGCGACCAAGACCGCCGGCTGCGCCCGTGACGAGCGCAACCGGTGTGCCGGGAACGGCGGATGTCAACGACATCGAACTCGGACTCAGGCCGCCTTACGCGCGATGAGGCTCGCGTGGATGCCATCGAGCATCGAATAGCGCATTTCCGCTGATGCACGCACGGCAGCGATGGCACGAGTCTGGATTTCGGGCGTCGTCGCATAGCGTGCCGTCAGTTCAAGACCGACGTGCGCATGCTCAGTATCGCCTTCGATATGAACATGGAAGAACTCCATGTCATCGTCGGTGAAGCCCATCTTTCGCATGGCTTCGACATATTTCGGGTACAGCGTCGGCAATTGACCCTCAAGCGCCACCATGATGCCTGCGCAGGACTCACTCAAGTGACGAATACTCGAGAGCTCCCATATCCAGGCACGCATCGCGCGAGTGGTCGGCAAGACCTCGCCGTTTTCCTCGGCACGCAGGATGCGCTCGTCGCTGATACCGCAGGAACGCGCAAACTTGCGCAGCAAATCCGGGTGACGCTTCTCGGGGCAGGCCGGCATCTCTTCACCAAGCAGATTTTCGAGCAGGTGCTGACGCGCATCGAGATCCGGCAGGCGCGCGTAGAGTTGCGCAAATTGCTGCGGGATCGGGTCGATGTAATAGAAATGCTGGATCGCCCACTCACCGAGCTGCGCGCGCGACAGTTCGCCCGCCGCCCAGGCGCGACTGAAGGCATGACCGCCACCGTGCTTAGGCTGACGCGCTGCCTCCAAGGCCGCGAAAAAATCGCTTTGATTCATCATCTTTGACATCGTCATTCCACTCCAACCAGATACGGGTTCATCTCAAATTGTCGGCCAGCGAGTCGAATCGCTGCCCGATAACCAATCAGATACTTTTCGACGTACTTCCTCGGGTACGGTCGCCACCACCGGATATCCCGGTGTGCGCGTTGCATCGATCCCGACCTTGGCCGTGGTGGACACGCCCTCCGGCAAGACGGGATCAAGCGATGATCCGGATAGACCGTCAACCGTGATCACATCGCGCGACCAAAGCACTCGAGTGGCCAACGCCCAAAGCATCGCATCAGGCGAAAAGAGATCGACGTCCTCTTCAACCGCGATGACCGTTTTGACACGTCGATACGCCATCGCCGCAAGCAGCGCATCGCGAACCTCGCCAGGCCCCGGATTCTTGAACTGCAAATACGCGTGGAATCGACGCCCTTCGTTGGGCACGTGCACGTTGACGAGTGACGGCGCCACCGCCTTAACGAGCGAGTAGAGCTTGCCCTCCATCACCATATTGTCGGGCACGAGCATGTCCGTGAGGCCGGAGGCGTAATCATGATAGATCGCGTCCGTTCGACGGGTGATGCACTCCACCTCGAACAAAGGAGCCGTCACCTCGCCGCCAAGGTAACCGGTGTATTCACCGAAAGGACCATCGGGCGAGGTCACGCCCGGTCTTGCCCAACCCTCGATCACGATCTCCGCATCCGCGGGCACCATGATCTTCTCGCCGTGCAACACCGAGGGAACCAGTCGCAGTGGCGCACCCAGAACGCCTCCGGCGGCTTCCCAATGACTCTCGGGATACTTCAATTTCGCTTGGGTGCCGAGCAGCACAGCCGGATGATGGCCGATCCAAAACGCGACCGGACAAGCCTCGCCGCGAGCATGAAACTTGCGCAAGTTTCGCGCGTTATGACTCGCGGGATAGGGAAACCAGGTCATTTGCCGCGGCGACTTCACCCAACAACGCTGAATCGCCGTGTTGTCGATTCCAGAGTCCGGATCGAATGTCGTGGCGTGTGCCGCCGTTAAATACGGTCCCGGTTCCAACTCGTGCTGCGTCAACACGGGCAAGTCGAAGAGACTCGCCTTCTCGCCGCGTGAGATCAACTGCTGAACCGGCGCCTCGTCGCGCGTCACGATATCCGGCGCGATACCGGCTTGCGTGCGAGTCGCAAACCATTGGGCGGTCTGTCGATGATCGGGAATGCCAACAGCCCGCGCCGTGAGCTCACGACTTGCCGTCAAATTGGTCACGATCGAAATCTCGCTGCGGTTACCAGCGAGGTTCCGCACCTGCTTCGCGTGCAGGATGGGATACTGGCGGCGCTCGTCCAGCAAGTGCTGCAGCGCCGTCAGCTCATGAACGAGCGAAACGGAGTCGGGCAGCTCCCAGACGGCGTCGCGATGCTCGGTGAGGAATTGACGAAGATCGGCCACGTGCAAACCAGTGGTTTAAATCGTTATAGTCACATGATGACAGGTCGTCCGCGGAATCGGTAGCGGCCCGCAACCAGAGGAAGCCACACCATGGTCAGAAGCGTCACCCACGACATGCTGCCGCAGGCCACCGCGGATGAGGTATCGCGTCAGCAATTCATCGTGGCCTTCAAGCAAGGCCTCAATCGTGGGCTACGCAGTACGCAGGGTGAGCTTTTCGAGAAAGTCGTTGCCCCGGCGTTTACCGCAGAGCATGGCCATGCGCCCAGTACCCGCGATGAGATCCGTCAAGCGATGCAGGCAGAGCCTGCCTACCAGACATGGTCCGCCCTCGCCCGTGCCGCGCAAGAACACATGTGGGTTGCGGTCGGTGACAGTGTGTTTCGTGATCGCTTCCGACTGGCGCGTCGGGCGGCGGAACTCGACCGTTCGCCGCAGCGCTTGGGTTCACTCACGTTGGATCCGAATTTCGAGCCTCCACGCGGCGTGACCGCGGTCGACATCCACTTGCAGACCGGTGGCTACGCTCTCGATCTCGGTGGCTACGATTGTTCCGCGGGTGCGCTCTACGAAGTGGGCGGTAACTTGTACGCGTTCGGTCAAGGCATCAGCCGCACCGACAGCAAGTCGGCCCATGTGCAACGTTTCATTGCTGAGCGATTCCCGACGCTACAACCGAAGCGAATTTTGGATATGGGTTGTTCGGCAGGCTCAGCCAGCGTGCCTTATGCACTTGCCTTCCCTGAAGCTGAAGTCCACGCGATCGACGTGGGCGCCGGGATGCTGCGCTACGCCCATGCGCGAGCAGAGGCACTCGGCGCCGCTGTTCACTTTCATCAGATGGATGTGGCTGCCACTCGCTTTCCAGATCAACACTTTGATCTCATCATTTCGCACAACGTCATGCATGAGATTTCAGATGCCACTCGACGCGGCATGTTCCGCGAAAGCCGTCGTTTGCTGCGACCGGGCGGTGTCTGCATTCATCAAGACGTGCCGCTGCGATTCGGCGGTCTGTCGGAGTTCAAGAAGTTCGAGCTCTCCTGGGATACACGGCACAACAACGAGCCGTACTGGGAGGTCTACGCCAACTGCGACCCGCGACCCGAACTCGAAGCGGCCGGGTTTGCTAAAGAGAATATTCACGTCGGAAGTTTGTCGGCCGCAGCCGGCTCGCTCCCTTGGTTCGTTGCCTGCGGATGGATTTCAACATGAGTCTCGAGATTACCCGTCGTTTTGAGATCGTCGATACGGTCACCAGCTTGATTGATGGCCAGCGCGTCCCCGTTCGAGCTGGGACCCATCGAATTCCGATCGTCAACCCGACCAACGAGCAAGTGCTCGCGCACTTACAGGAAGCCGATGCCGCCGAGGTGAATGCCGCCGTCGTGTCGGCGCGCCGCGCGTTCGATCAGGGACCATGGCCGCGCATGGATATCACCGAGCGCAATGACATCCTCTACTCGATCCGTGATCACCTGCGTAAGAACGCCGAAGAACTCGCCTACCTCGAGTGCCTCAACACGGGCCTACCTCTGATCAGCGTTCGTCGACACGTCGATCGCATGGCGCGCAACTTCGAATTCTTTGCTGAAGTCGCCAGCACCACGCACGGCGAAACGTACACGCAAAGCAAAGGCTACGTGACGTACGTCACTCGCGAGCCGCGCGGCGTAGCCGGCTGCATCGCGCCTTGGAACGCGCCGCTCTCACTCGCGTCGATGCGGGTGGCGACCTGTATTCCTTTCGGCAACACCTGTGTACTGAAGCCGTCCGAATACACCCCGCTCTCCATGCTCCGCATGGTCGAGATTTTCCACGAAGCGGGTCTGCCGCCCGGTGTCGTTAACCTCGTCAATGGCCGCGGACAAGTCACCGGTGACGCCCTCGTCAATCATGCCGGCGTGGACATGATCGGCTTCACGGGCGGCACGAGTACCGGCCGCGCGATTGCAGCGACTGCCGGTCGCAATCTCAAGCCGGTCGCACTCGAGCTCGGCGGCAAGTCCGCCAACATCATCTGCGATACAGCGGACGTCGAGCGCGCACTCGATGGTGCCCTCGCCGGAATCTATGGCAACAACGGTCAGGCCTGTCTCGCGGGCTCACGCATTCTTGTGCAACGCGGCATCGCCGATGCCTTCATCGAGCGCTTTGTGGCACGCAGCCAAAAAATCAAAATTGGCGATCCGATGCTGCCGTCGACGGAAATCGGCCCGCTGGCCTTTGAGCAACACATGCAGCGCGTGCTCTCCTATGTCGAGGTGGCAAAAGCCGACGGCGCCACGTTGCTGACGGGCGGTCGTCGCTCACCCGCGCACGAGAAGGGTTGGTTCATCGAACCGACAGCCGTACTCGCACCTAACAATGAAGCACGGGTATGCCAAGAAGAAATCTTTGGTCCGTTTGCGACCTTCCTCACCTTCGATACGGTGGAGGAAGCCGTCGCCATCGCCAATGCCTCGAAGTTCGGACTCGTGAGCTACGTCTGGACGGAAGATTTATCGACTGCGATGCGTTGCGCTCGTGACATTCGCGCGGGCACCGTGTGGGTGAACACCGCGATGATCCGTGATCTGCGGGCACCCTTCGGCGGCTACAAAGAATCGGGTATCGGACGCGATGGTCCGCAGGCGAGCCTTGAGTTCTTCACCGAACTCAAGGCCACCATCATCCCGATCGACCCGGTCAAGGGGCACCGTTACGGCGCCGCTTGAGTCCCGGGAACCGATTCGAAATTCCGACCGAGCCGCCTTTAATGTTCTGGATGAAATTGACCAGCACACCGTTCGGATCGCGCAGCGTCATCTCTTTGGAGAGAACGCCATGCGCCGCGATTTCGAGCAGGGTTGGCGGACACAGCACCGGCAACCGCAGCGCGCGGGCACCACGATAGATGCGATCGACATCGGGCGTGTGGAAGACGAGACAAGCCTCACCTTGGTTGGCACGACTCGGATCGCGGTGTTCATCGATCGGTGGCGAAGGCCGCTTGAGTTCGAACAAACCCACCATGCCCCAATCGACATCCTCGGACTGCAGGATGATCCAACGCGTGGTACACGGTGGTGCGCCCAGTAATTGGTACAACTCGGGAAGCTCCTTGCCAGCCTCACCGGAAATCCACACCCGAAGCCCGAGCAGGTCGCGCCAGAAACGCAGGCTGCGATCCATGCTCTTGACGATGATGGCGGTGCGCTTCAGTGGTGTGACGAGCGGCACACGACGCCCTCGGGCTTTTTTCATGACTCTCTCTCCTGCAGGATGACCCCATGATAGATCTGCACACGGTGGCAACAGCCAATGGCTACAAAGCCTCGATCATGCTCGAGGAAGTTGGCCTGCCCTACACGGTCCGCGAATATGATCTCGTCAAAGGCGAGAACTTCACGCCGGAATTTTTGAGTTTGAACCCGGTCGGTCGTCTGCCAGCCATCGTCGATCACGATGTTAATGGTGACGCCGCGGGCGGACCCCTCTCCGTTTACGGTTCGGCGGCGATTCTCACCTACCTCGCGGAAAAAACGGGTCAGTGGCTGCCACGCACGGCCCGCGCGAGAGCCAAAACCTTCGAGTGGGTCGGCATCGTCTCGGGCGATGTGGGCCCCGCCTATAGCGGCCAGTTCGTGTTCAACGTGGTGGCGCAGGAGAAAATTCCCTATGCCATCGAACTCTATAACCGTCTGTGCCTGCGTATGGTCGCAACCTTGGAACAGCAGCTCGCAAAAACACGATACCTGGTGGGCGACGACTACACCATCGCTGACATCATCGCCTACCCGGTCGCGACGGTGTCGATGAAGCGCTTTCCCGGCAATCTCGATGCGCACCCCAACCTTGCGCGATGGGCAGCGGAGATCGGTGCGCGGCCGGCCGTCCAGCGCGGAATGAAAGTACCTCGCTGAGACCGCACGCACCACGACGCGATCGTCAACTCAAGCTGGGCTTAGCGAGACCGACGAACGCGGCAATCAGCAGCAACGCCCAGATTCCGAGGATGAAGGGTCGCGTTCGATCAAAGCCACGCACGAGCTCCGCCTCAAGTTCGGGCGATGAGCCCTCACTCAAAATTTTGCGCAATGCCGGACCGATCGGCTTACCGCGCATGCGGATCATGATGCCGCAGAAAACGAGCACGCCAAACAGCGCCACCTTGATCGAGATCCAATCGGTCACGAGTGGACCGCGACCCGAAAGTCCGGCTGCGCCGGTGACGAGTAGTACGGCGACCAAGGCGAAACGCCATACGAGATCGATGCTGCGCAATGTCTCCGCGAGCGGCGTTCCTTGGTGATGATGGATAGCCCATACGAACCATAGCCAGCCTGCACCGATCAACCAAGTCACCACCGGCGCCAAGTAGGGCAAGGCGATCACACCCGTCGCAACACCGAGCGTCGTGCCGACAGGCAACATCAAGACGAGAGAGTAACGCGGCAACTGATCGATCCAGCCCATGATGCGCAGCGCCGTTCGGCGCGACTCGAGCGTTAGCGTCGTGTCCTGAACATATCGGGCCGAATAGAAGACGCCGATATCTGCGCCGAGCCAATAAACGAACAACAACAGGTGCAACAGCACCAAGAGCGCATACATCTCACCGGACATGATCGAGTAATCCCCCTGCGTTTTTCGTAGAATCGACAGCATGGACCATACCATCTGGGTCTTCATCCATGTGATGCTGCTTGTCTACTGGCTGGGCGGCGATCTTGGCGTTTTCCTCTTGGCCAAGGCAGCCAAGCGCCCCGACCTATCGTTCGCTGAGCGCGCGTTTGCGCTCAAGATGGCCGTTCAGATCGATCTGATACCGCGCCTATGCTTTACCTTGATGTTCCCGGTCGGACTGCAGATGAGTGCATCGGGCGGCTTCATCGCCATTCCGAACTGGGTGCTCGTGTTAGCGTGGATGGCGAGCCTTGGATGGATTGGACTCTTGCTCGCGATTGGGCGTAACGAAGGAACCCCGCGCGGGCACCAACTCAATCGCCTGCACCTGGCATGGCAGGGCGTGCTGCTGTTGGGCCTTGGCACCCTCGGTATTCTCGCCCTCCTAGACCTAGGCCCGCTGCCTGGCGGTTGGTACGGACTCAAGATCCTGCTCTTCGCCTTGATCTTTGCGATGAGCATCGGAATCGATGTGGCGTTTCGCCCCATCGGCCCAGCCTTCATGCGCCTCGCGACCGAAGGCAGTCAACCGGATATCGAACAAACGATCAGCAGTGCCGTCGACGGCGCGATTCGATACGTGCTCGGTTTGTACGCGCTCCTGATCGCGATCGCCTTCGTCGGCATCACCAAATTGATTTTCTGATTTGAGAGACCGAAGGAACTCACATGCCCATTGCACGCATCAATGATCACGACATGTACTACGAAGTGCTCGGCCAAGGAGAGCCGGTGCTATGCATGGGTGGCTGGGGTAGTTTTTGCCGCGACAACCATCACCATCTCGCACGCGGCCTGACCGATCGATATCAAGTCATCATTTTCGACTATCGCGGTATCGGCGAGTCGAGCGACGATCTGTCACGGCCCTCCACGATGGCCCTGCATGCAGACGACGCCATTGGTCTACTCGATCATCTGGGTCTGAAGAACGTGCACCTCGTGGGTCTCGTTGGCATGGGCGCTTGCGTGGCTCAGGAAATCGCCATGAAGCGCCCGGATCTCGCACGGACCATGCTCAACACGGGCGCTTGGTGCGAGGTAGATGATTTCTTGCGCGACCAACTCAACATGTTCCGTGAGATTCACCGCGACGCCGGTTTCTTTGCATTCCAGAAAGTCGTGACCCTGTTGTCATTCACCCCTGACTACTACAACGCCAACCATCCGAAGTTGCTCGGACCGCAAGGTGGCTGGAAAGAGTTGAACGGACGATTCGAGGCGCATTCGCGCCTAGTCGATGCCTGCGTTAACTTTGAGTCTCGCAGCCGCCTAGGAAACGTCAAATGTCCGACACTCGTGATCCATGCCGCACTCGATGTGGTCACGAGTCCGCGCACGACAATCCCGATCGAGAAAGCCATTCCGGGTGCTATCGGCGAAACCTGGGATGACCTTGCGCACGTCGTCGCTGGCAAAGAACAAAAAATTCGCTTCTGCAATCGTCTTTTCGACTGGCTCGATAGCCACTGATCCGTGTTCGGCACACTGCAACCGATCACTCGCCTGCTGTTGATCGCGAACGTCGCGATCTTCGGTGCACAGTGGCTCTGGCCGTCACTGATTGATGCATTCGCCCTCTGGCCAATCGGTAGCGGTTTCGCGCCATGGCAGATCGTGACCTATGCATTTTTGCACGGCAGCCTCGCGCATATCGGCTTCAATATGATCGGCCTGCTGAGCTTCGGTAACGAGCTCGAAGCCTGGTGGGGCCCCAAGCGTTTCTTGCAGTTTTATCTAGCGAGTGTCGTTGCAGCGGCTTTGATGCAACTCGTGGTGACGATGTCGCTTGGACAAATCGCGCCGACGGTCGGCGCTTCGGGCGGCATTTTTGGACTCTTGCTCGGCTTTGCGATGATGTTCCCACGTCGCAAGATCGTGCCGCTCATTCCGCCGATTCCGATGCCCGCCTGGGTGTTCGTCACACTGTATGGCGCTCTGGAGCTGTATCTGGGTGTGACCGGCACGGCGAGCGGTATAGCTCACTTCGCGCATCTTGGCGGCATGATTGGTGGTTGGTTCATGCTGCAACGTTGGCGTCGCGAGCAAGCGTGATCCACTGAGTTCGATCAGTTATTTCCGCGCCACAAATCGATCTGTTGCCAACGATTGCTGCGCCAGCGTCGGTACATCACCACACCAAGAATCATCGCGTAGCTCATCAAAGCGAGCCATCCGCCGAGCGCACCGAGGCCCGCCTGCGGCAGCCCGGGGATCCACGCTTGCGAGGCATCGAAGATGAGCGTGTGCGCGAGCGGGACGAAGAATCCCCATGACAACAACAGAGCGGTCAGCGCGGGCACACGCGTATCCCCTGCTGCCCGCAAGCAAAAGCTCGAGCCGAAATAGAGCCCGTCAAAGAGCTGATAGGCAGCGGCAGGCATCAACAGAAGCAAGGCGGTCGATACCACGAGCGGCGCGCTCGGATCCCCGCTCGCCACAAACAATGGCAAGAGCCAAGGACCGACGAGCAGCAGTAACATCGCCACGCTAAACATGAAGCCCGAGCAACTTCGCGCAACAACGGTACCGAGATGCGCCGCCCACTCACGGTTTCCCGCGCCAATCGCTTGACCGGTGACCGTCGTACCGGCCGTGGCCAAACCAAGCGCCGGCATGTAGGCAAGCGAGGTGAGCATCATGACGATCTGCGTTGCGGCGGCACCCACGTTGCCGACCTGAGTCACCATCAATTGCATCAAAGCGACGCCAAGCACGTCGGCACCGTACATGACACCGATCGGCAGGCCCACGGCGAGTTGCCTGCGGACCATGAACCAGCGCGGTCGCCAAGTGAGACGGGTGCGATAGCGACTCGCGAGCTTGGGACCAAGCATGATCGCAAGGCCGACGATCAAACCACAGAGCTGCGCCACGTTCGTGCCCCAGGCAGCACCCGCCATACCCCAGCCGAGTTCGAACATGAAGTATTCATTGGCCGGTACGTTGGCGATGGTCGTCACGAGCGCGATCAGCAAAGTCGCGCGAGTCTGCCCGATGCCATTGAAAAAGCTCATCAAACCCCAGGTCATCGCACCCAAGAAGGCACCGGCGATGCGCGGCTCCCAATACTCGATCGCAAGTATTCGCAACCCGTCATCGAGACGAAACCAGGATAAAAATCCGTTACCGAAATACGCAGCGAGGAAAAACAGCGGAATGGCGACGATCGAGCCCCACAGACCATTCCATGCAGACTGCGATGCTCGGGTACGCCGCCCTGCACCATCCGCTTGCGATACGAAGGACTGCGTCGCGAGCCCGACACCGCCCAGCACGAGAATGACGCAGGTCATGAGCCAGTAGATCGCGCCCATGGCGGCGACCGCGTCGGTCGAGAGACGACCGATGAACCAAACATCGGTGAGATTGAGCACGGCCTGGATGGCGTTCGTAATCATCAAAGGCGCGGCGATGACGAGCAACGCTCGCCAATCGATACGGCGCCGCCCAGCAGCATCGACACGTGCTGCCGGCAGAGTCTCGCCAGTCGAACTCATCGACCGTCTGATCCGGGATCGTGCTCGCGGCGGCTGAAGACCCCGCCAAGCCACACGGCCATCACCAACATCACGAGACTCACACCACTCAACACCCAGGAAACGCCGACAAGACCGAGCCCAGCCACTAACGGATAGGCCAGTTGGCTGATGCTGTCACCACCTCGTTGCAGCAAAGTGTCGATGAGGCTCTTACTCTTGAACTTACTTTCGGGATTTAACACCGTGAAGAGCATTTCACGGGTTGGCTTGAACATGCCGTAGTCGATAGCGCGACGAAATACCTGTGTTGCGATCAACACGGCGCCAACGGGCACCAGGGCGAGCAGGACGAGCGATCCAATCAGCATCGTCGGCACAAGCCCGAGCGCGATACGCAAACCGCCCTTGGCGGCAACCCAACCGACAATGCCGCCCTGAAAAATGAGGGCGAGCACGCTCACCGCCAGATCGATTCGAGCGAAGAGCGCGGCACGATCAGCGAGTGTCGTGTATTCCGCCTCAACGTACTTCGCCTGCTCTTGGTACATAAAGCCGCCCAAGATCTGTCCACCGATGATCAAACCCGCGATCGCAAGCAGATACGGCGAGGTGACGAGACGTTTCAAATCATCGATGGCACGTCCGCCCACGGGCATGGCGAGACGCACGTCAGGATCGACGCCGGCACCGTCAACTTGCGCCTCGAGTTGTTGTGCACGGCGTCCCAGCAGGATCGCGAGTGCGATGAAGCAGCAGGCGACCAGGATCGTGGTTGTGGGGCCAATGCTCTGAACGAAAAGCGCATTGAAGAGCGGCCCTGCAATCGCGCCTGCACTGCCACCGGCAGCGATGAATCCGAACAAACGTTTGGCGGCATCGGACTTCCAGGCATCAACCATCACACTCCAGAACACCGACACGATGAACAAATTGAGCGAGGTGACGGCCACGAAATACACGGCTGCCAAGGTTTTGTTGCCCGGTTGGCCTGACATCCCCAGCGCGAGAGCGGCAAACAAGACTACGACGCCCGCATAAATCACGGGAAACAATTGCCGCCGCGGCAGTCGTGCCACGAGGTACCAATAGAGTGGCAGCACGGCCATCATCACGAAGAAGGTGATGTAAAAGAGCGTCGCGATGTAATCACGCCCTACTTCGAGCGCAAAGGCTTCTCGCAAGCTACGCAGCATGTAGTAGCCCGCGAGCAGGAGAAAATACGCACCGGCTGCGGCGAGCAGTGCTCGCCCTTCGCCCGGCGCGATCAGCCAGCGCATACGAGAGGTGGCGCCGGCAGTAGTCGACGTCATCGACTCAACTCGTTGATCACGAGACTTTTGAGGCCATCACGGCCGACGGCATACGCGATGCTGCCAATCGGATCACCGGCGCGCGGCGTGGCCACGCCATCCTTAGACCACTTAGCCGAGACTTCAACGGCCTGTCCCGCCTGAATTTCGAGCCCGGGAACCATACTGTCTCGCGCCGTGAGCTCGAGTGTCACCGGCAGGTCCACGGAGACCCGTTTCACCGCCAATGGCGGCCCCGGTTGACCCGGAACGCGTACGAACACGAACAATACGCCGCCGTTCTGTATGCGTTGCTGCATCGCCTTCGAGGCAGAGACCTCGACTTGAACGCGCGCCACACCCGTAGCGGCGTTGTCGGTGCCACCTGCCGCAACAGGCGTCGAGCCCGCGATAGGCGAAGCCGGATCGACGGGCGGCGGTGCTCCTTTCAGGCTCGCAATCTGCTGCTCGAGGATGCCACGCACTTCGGGCGGCGGTGACATCGCCAACATCGTCTCGAAACGCTGAATAGCGAGCGCTGTCTCACCCCGTTTCTGCGCTGCGACCGCGGAGAAGAACAAGGCTTTCTCCGAGCGAGGCGCGAGCTCGAGCGCCATCTCGAACAAGCGACCGGATCGATCGTCCACCTCACCGTCCGCCTGCAACACCATGGCTTCGGCCATCCCGAGCAGTGCCTCGGGGTTACGTCCGTCTTCGAGTCGATCTGCGCGTCGGAACGCCCGCTGCGCGAGAGGATACTGACCGATGGCGAGCTGTGAACGACCGAGCATCAACCAACCTTCGACATCCTCGGGATTCCTCTCGAGGCGACGCGCAAGAGAGCCCAACATCGCCGACTGCTCAGCAGCCTCGGCTGCCTGGGTTCGATCCCAGTTCGACCATTCGCGATACAAAAGGACACTGGCGGCGACCACGGCAACCGCAACGGCCAGAGCGACACCGCGCTGCGCGCGCTCACGTGCGAGCGGCCACACCAGCGCAGCAATTGATGCCGCGAGAATCAAAATGGCTCCGATCCAAAATAACGTCACCGCCCCGCCCTCTCGTTATCGTTATCGTCGGTTGGATCGACCATCGCGGCGCGTTGTCTCACGATACGCACGGCAACGAACAAACCCAACGCGAGCAAAAATATGGGTGTCAACCAAAGCCACGCCGTACTCGATGACCAGCGCGGTCGGAACAAGATGAAATCGCCATAACGCGCGCTCAGATGATCGCGAATCTCCGCATCGGTCTTACCCGCTTCGAGCAACTCGCGAACCTCTCGTCGAAGATCCCCGGCAAGACCGACAGGAGAATCGGCGATCGACTGGTTTTGACACTGCATACAACGCAGCTCGTGAGTCAAACTGCGATAGCGTTCCTGCAGAGCCGGGTCGGACAATTCGATCGGATCGATGGCAAGAGCCGAGTTGATACTCATGCTCAAGCAAACACTCAGCAGAAGAGCCGACCAACGCCGAACACCGCCTTTCATTTGACACCTCGGATGCGCGGCAGAAACTCACTCTCCCACGCGAGCGGATGCAGCGCACCCACATGCTTGTAGCGAACGATGCCGCGATCATCGATCAAAAAAGTCTCGGGCGCGCCGTACACACCCCAGTCGATGGCGACACGCCCCTCACGATCCGCGGGGATGACGGCATACGGATTACCCAGTTGCTCCAACCATTGTTGTGCGGCCCCTGGGTCATCCTTCCAGTTCAATCCCACGATCGGAATCTCACCTCGAGCGGCGATCTCAAGCAGCATGTCGTGCTCGCGACGACACTCGGCGCACCAGGTGCCCCACACGTTGAGGAGATACCAACGACCGCGCATCGACTCATTCGAAAACGTCTCGGTTGAATTCAGCACAGGCAGTTCGAACTGGGGCGCCGGCTTATCGATCAACGGCGATGCAATGACGGACTTGTTTGGTGCGCGCTGTATTCCAATGAACAGCAGCGCCACCAAAGCGGCAAAGATGCCCGCAGGTAGCAGAAACCGATTCATTCAGCCTCGCTCCGTCGGCGATAGCGACGATCGAGTGCCGCGATGACGCCACCGATCGCCATCAGCAACGCCGCCAACCAAACGTAATTGATCAGCGGACGCACCTGGGCCCGCACGCTCCAGCGACCCGCACCGAGATCTTCACCGAGTGCCGCGAACACGTCACGCGACCACTGCATGTCGATACCAGCCTCGGTCATCTGTTGCCTCTGTACCCAGTAATTGCGCTTTTCGGGATGCAGCACGCTAATCGGCTCACCCCGTTCGCTGACCGCGATCTCGCCACGCAACGCGTCGTAGTTCGGTCCCTCGACGAGTTCCAGCGATCGAAGTTCATATTTGAACTCACCAACCGTGCCCGACTCGCCGACCGCTAGAGCGATATCGCGTTCTCGGGTGTAACTCTCGACCGCCGTGACAGAAATGACGAAGAATCCCAATGAGGCATGCGCAATCGCCATGCCGACGATCGCCGGCGTCATGGACAAGCGACGCCGCCACCGATCGATCGGATCCACCAAGGCCGAAAACAACAACCAGCCACCCACGAGAAAACCGATGGGCGTAAGCACCTTGGCGCCTTCCCATACGGCGAGCACCAACACCAAGGTCAGTAACACGGCCGCCACGAACGCGATCGCAATACCGGTACGGCGCTCGATGAGACGCCCCTTTTTCCAAAGCGAATGGCTACCCACGGCTGCCAGGGCAATCAAGGGCAACGTCGGTAACAGGAACACCGGATCAAAATATTGGCGACCGACCGAAAGCGTTCCGAGCCCGAGCGCATCGGCAATCAAAGGCGCCATGGTGCCTGCGAAAACCGCTGCCGTGGCCACCACGAGCAGGATATTGTTGAAGAGCAGGAACGATTCGCGCGACGTGAACTCAAAGCCGGCGTTACTTTTGAGCACGGGTGCTCGCCAGGCATACAGCGTCAGCGCACCGCCAATGATGATCACCAAGAAGGCTAGGATGAACAAACCTCGCGTTGGATCCGCGGCGAACGAGTGCACGGAGACCAATACGCCCGAGCGCACGAGGAAGGTGCCGAGCAGCGACAGCGAGAACGCTAAAATCGCAAGCAATAAGGTCCAGCTTTTGAAGAGCCCGCGTTTTTCCGTCACGGCCAGCGAATGGATCAAGGCGGTACCGATCAACCACGGCATGAACGACGCGTTCTCAACCGGATCCCAGAACCAGTAGCCGCCCCAACCGAGCTCGTAATAGGCCCACCAGCTTCCCAGACCGATGCCGACTGTCAAAAATGCCCAGGCAATCGTCGTCCAAGGGCGCATCCATCGCGCCCACTGCTGATCGAGCTTGCCTTCGATCATCGCGGCACAAGCAAACGAGAACGCGACGGCAAAGCCCACATACCCCGCGTAGAGCATCGGCGGGTGCGCCGCGAGCGCTGGATCCTGCAACAACGGATTGAGATCACGCCCATCGGGCGGCGCCGGCCACAAGCGCTCGAACGGGTTCGACGTCGCGAGCGTGAAGAGCAAAAAGCCCACCGAGATCAAACCCATCACACCGAGGACTCTGGCCGCGAACTCCACGGGCAAGGAGCGCGAGAGCAAGGCGACCGCTAGCGCCCAACCGACGAGAATCCACGCCCACAACAACAGCGAACCCTCGTGCGCACCCCACACCGCCGATACGCGATACAGCAATGGCAGCGCCGAATTGGAATTCGACGCGACGTAGAGCACCGAGAAATCGTTCTGAACGAAGGCATAGATCAGCGCTGCCAATGCCAGACTTGTCAGCGCAAACTGCGCGTAGACGGCAGGTCTGACCGCTGCCATCCAGCTGGCTTCACCTTTGGCAGGCCCTACCAAACCAAAAAATGACTGAGAGAGTGCCGCGAGCAGTGCGAGCACCAGCGCGAAATGTCCAAGTTCGACGATCACGTTTGACCTCAGGTTTCCGGTTTGGCTTTGCGCGGATCGGGATCGACCGGCATCACGCCACCATGCTTACTCTTGATGGCTTCGGCCACTTCCGGCGGCATGTAGTTTTCATCGTGCTTAGCGAGAATCTCGTCGGCGACGAAGATGCCATCACTGCCGAGCCGACCATGGGCGACGACGCCCTGATTCTCACGAAAGAGATCCGGTACGACCCCGGAGTAGACCACTTTCACGTCACGCTGGAAGTCCGTGACCACGAAACTCATATCGAGACTGCCCGCCTCGCGCTCGACCGTGCCCGGGCGAACCATGCCGCCGAGACGAAATCGCTTGTCGATCGGTGCCTCGCCCGCAGCTACCTGCGAGGGATCAAAGAAAAACATGACGTTCTCACGGAACGCACTGAGCGCCAGCAGACCCGCCAGCGAAACACCGGCCAATATGCCGACGACGAGAACGATGCGGCGTTGACGCGGCGTCATACGCGCGTCTCCGACGATTCAAGATCGAGTCGCCGCAAGGCCTCGGCTCGAGCCGCTGCATGAGCGCGGCGCGCGATGATGACGTTGGCGATGATCGCCACAAACGTGATCAGATAGGATGGCCAAAGAAACAGCGCATAGCCATCCATCGCGAAGAACTCTTTCATCGCAAAGCCTCCCGTATCCAACTCGCGTTACGCTCTCGACGCAAAATCTCAGCGCGCAAGCGCACCAGCATCACCGCCGCGAAATACAAGGTGAATCCCAAGAACATCAGGAGCAACGGCACGAGCATCTCCATCGGCATGGAGGGCTTCTCCATCTTCATGACCGACGGCGCTTGGTGAATCGAGTTCCACCACTCGACCGAATAACGAATGATGGGGATGTTCACGACACCGACGAGCGCGAGCACAGCGCTCGCCCGATCAGCGCGACCGAGATCATCAATACCCGAACGCAGACCGATATAACCGAGATACAGAAACAGCAATACGAGCTGCGCTGTGAGCCTTGGATCCCACACCCAGTAGGTACCCCACATCGGCTTGCCCCAAAGCATCCCGGTTACCAGTGAGACAACCGTGAACCAGGCGCCGATACCCGCACAACTCGCGGCGGCGGCATGGGCTACCTTCATTCGCCAGATCAGCCCGATTCCCGCTGCCGTGGCCATCACGGCGTAGATCATCACCGAGAGCCAAGCGGAGGGCGCATGCACGTAGATGATGCGAAAGCCTTCGCCCTGCTGGTAATCGGGCGGCGCCAAGACCAGACCGCCGTAGAGGGCGGCGAGGATCGAGAGCGCTGCCGGCCACGCGAACCACGGCGTCAGCAAACCGGCGAGACGATAGACGTGCGGCGGCGATCCGAAACGATGAAACCAAGCCCAGTTCGTCCCCATCCCCTACTCCACGCCCTATTCCAAACCGATGCGCACAGCCGCTGCGGCGGCCAACGGCGCCAGCGTCAACCCGAGCACCGCCAGCGAACCGAGAAGATACAGCGCTCCTGTCGGACTGTCGCCGACGATCGCAAGTTCCGTTGCCCGCGCTCCGAACACCAAAACAGGAACCGCGAGCGGCAGCGTCAACAACGACAACAGCACACCGCCGCGGCGGACCCCGAGCGTGAGACCCGCGCCGATCGAGCCCAGCAGGCTTAAGGTCCAAGTTCCGAGCGCCAGGGCGGCCATCACACCAGTCGCAGCCGACAATGGCACACCGAGCGCGACACCGAGCCACGGCGCCATCAACGTGAGCGGTAGCCCCGTCAACAACCAATGCGCGATCGTCTTTGCGAGCAAGAGCCAGGTGAGCGATTGTCCCGACAGCACGTACTGCTCGAGCGTGCCGTCGGTCGCATCCTCGCGGAAGAGATGTTCGAGGGCGAGCAGCGAGGCCAGTAGCGCCCCAACCCAGAGCACACCGGGCGCGATCGCGCGTAGCTTCGCGAGCTCAGGTGTATAGCCCAGCGGGAACATCGCCGTCACGACGGCAAAGAAGGCCAGCGGCTGCAACACCTGCGCCGGGCGACGCATGGCGAGCAACCACTCGCGCTGCAACACGATACGCGCAGCCTGCCAACTACCGGCTGGCGTAGTCGCCGTCATGGAACTGCCCCAGCCAAAACAAGCGAATCACAGCATGCGGGATCAAGACCCAGCGGCTGGTGCGTTGCCGCGAGCAACAAGCCACCCGTCGCGAGGTGACGACTCAGCAGCGTCTGCACCAGCGCCTCACCGGCGCGGTCGAGATTGGTCACAGGCTCATCGAGAACCCAAAGCGTCGCCCCCATCAAGCCAAGCGCCGCGAAGGCGATCCGGCGACGTTGCCCTGCCGAGAGCGTGCGAACGGCGCGATCGGCGAACGAGCCGGCCTGCATCTCACCGAGCGCAGCATCGACGCGTTCGGGGGCAACATCGCGGCGCAGACCGACGAGCCCGCGCAAATTCTCGCGCCCAGTCAAATCCATCTTGAGGGGCGCCTCGTGCCCTAGATAGGCCAAGTCCACGTGATATTCGGCGTCGCGGAACGAGCGGCGCTCGCTGCGCCAATGCAACTCGCCCTCTTCCGGCTCGACGAGGCCACACAGCGTTCGCAACAGGGTTGTCTTGCCCGCGCCGTTCGGACCCGTGATCACGAGCGCCCGACCGGCTGCTAGCTCGAAGGACACTCGACACAGAATGGCGCGCTCGCCGCGGTAGACAGATAAGTTGTTAACGACGAGTGCTGACATGCAAAACCATGGTGCCCCGGGCCGGAATCGAACCGGCACGGCCTTGCGGCCAACGGATTTTAAGTCCGTTGCGTCTACCAGTTCCGCCACCGGGGCCGCCAAAAGGAGGCCGAGCAAGACTACCATGTTGGCGTCGATTCCGGAGAACCGAGGCCCTCATCATGACCATTGCGTTTCGCGCGCTCATACTGGCGTGGGCGTTCGCCCTCACCGCTTGCACGAGTTCACCGACCCAACAGGTCACGCCCATCGCGGACGAGGCAACGACGCGCGAGCTGGATGCCGGACCGATACGGGGGTTCGTAAATGCGGCAGGCGGCCACAGTTGGCTCGGTCTGCCGTATGCAGCCCCGCCAGTCGGTGAGCGCCGCTGGCGTGCCCCCATCGCGCCGGATGCCTGGACTGTACGACGTGATGCGCTACGCGCCGGCTCACCCTGCATCCAATACGGATCGCCCTTGGGTGGCGTCGGCACAGCCGGCACTCGGCAGGGTTCCGAGGATTGCCTGTATCTGAACGTCTATGCGCCTCGTCTCTCGCCTGAGGCGGCAAGCGAAGCGCGTTTGCCCGTGATGGTGTGGATACACGGCGGCGGCAACACCATTGGTCATGCGGCGTTCTGGGATGGCAGCGTCCTCGCCCAACGAGAAAATCTCGTTGTCGTCATGATCAACTATCGTCTCGGTCCATTCGGTTGGTTCAAAGCCCCCTTCGACGAGAGTGCATCGCCCGAGGATCGCTCAGGCAATTACGGGACGCTCGATACGATTGAGGCCTTGCGCTGGGTCTCGCGTAACGCGGCGATCTTCGGCGGCGACCCGGATAACGTGACGGTCTTCGGTGAATCGGCGGGCGGCACGAACGCCCTCGCGCTGCTGATCGCCCCGCAGGCGCGGGGACTGTTCCACCGCATGATCATTCAAAGTCTAGGCTTCGGTTTTGCCCGTCAGGATGAGCCGGCTGCCGCGCGGGCCACGGAACGCGCACTACATCTCGCCTTGCAGCGCTCCGGTCGCGCCGCGGACGCAACGAGCGCCGCGCGCATCGCTCCAACGCTGTCGCCCCGCGAACAAGCGACACTGCTGCGCGCACTGGACCCGTGGGATTTGTACTCGACCTACGAGCGCGCCGCGACCGAATGGGATCGAATTCCCACGGTATTCCAGGATGGCCACGTTCTGCGCCAAGGCGCTATCACCGAGTTACTCGCGGATCCGGATCAACATCACGATGTGCCCGTGATACTGGGAACCAATCGTGACGAACCGAAAATCTTTATGGCGTTCGATCCACGACACGTGCGAACCGCTTTCGGTCTACCCATATCTTTGAAGGATCCGACTCGATACGATCAAGAGGCGCGTTATCGATCGCTGTTGTGGAAAGCGGATGGCGTCGATTCGTTGGCGAGCGTACTCACTCAACATGGCGCGCCGGCGTGGGGATACCGATGGGATTGGGACGAGCAAGGCCGCGCCTTCGGCGTCGTTGATATCTCGCGCATCGTGGGCGCCGCTCACGGACTCGAGATTCCCTTCGTACTTGGTCAATTCGACGTCGGACCACAGAGCAGCTTGCTATTCCATGCCGACAACGAAGCGTCGCGCCTACAGTTGAGCGAACGCATGATGGGTTATTGGGCGGAGTTCGCTCGCCGCGGCGACCCCGCGCGCGGCGGTCTTGATGATGGGACGGTGTGGCTGCCTTGGCCACGCAAGAGCGACGAGAGCCGCATCTCGCGCGATCGCTTACTAATCTTTGACACGCCGAGCGACGGCGGCATTCGCATGACGGATTTGTATGTCGACCGGGCGGCTGTCGTGCAATTGATGGAACGCGAGATCGGCGGAACTCAAGATCGTTGCGAGGCCTTCCGCGCCACTTTTCGCAATCGGATCGACGCCTGGGCCGATCGCGAGTGGTTAGCCTTCAGCCGTCGCTCGAGCTGCTCGGGACCGCGCGTAGTCGATAGATAACGCCGGCATAGTCGTCGGAGACGTAAATCGCACCGTCGCCCGCCTCGACGACATCAACTGGCCGTCCGATCAAACCGGCTGCGCCGCGAAAGCCATCGAGGAACGGTCTTTCGGTGATACGACCGTCGTCGGCGAAATCGAGCGCGACCACCGCGTAACCCGCCGGTGTGCTGCGGTTCCAAGAGCCGTGCAGCGCCACCAAGGCAGTGCGCTCGTAGCCCGCGGGCCGTGCGGGATGGCGCAGGAAACGCATGCCGAGCGGCGCGGTGTGCGCACCAAATTCGTGTGCGGGGGCGATCGCTCGCGCTAGGCGTGGATCTGCCGTCGAACCGAAATCGGGATCGACGATGTCTCGACCGTGTCGCAACGGCCAACCATAGAACCCGCCCGGGACGATGCGATTGAGTTCATCGGGCGGCAAGTCATCACCCAGCAAATCGCGACCATTCTCGGTTGCATACAAACTTTGGTCCCACGGCGCCCAATCAAAGCCATACGGATTGCGCGTACCGGTCGCGACCAGTTCTGCCTCACCGCCCTCGCGTGGCCAACGCATCACCGTGGCACGGCGCGAGTCGGCCTCGACACACACGTTGCAAGTTGAGCCCTGACCCACGTAGAGCCAGCCATCGGGACCGATACGCGCCGTCTTGCGCCAGTGACTGCCATCGGCTGTCAGTCCATCGACGATCACTTCTTGTGGGCCGGTCACGGTCGCGGACTCGGCATCGAAGGCCACCCGAAAAATCCGCGTCGCCTCGGCGACGTAAAGGTAGCCCTCGTGGATATCGAGGCCGTTGGGTCGATCGAGGCCTCTGAATAACGCACGACGCCCGTCGGATCGGCCGTCACCATCGCGATCGGGCTCGAGCACGGTCACGAGTCCGCCACGAGGCTGCGAGAGCAGAATTTGCCCGCCAGCGGCAACGACCATGAGTCGCGCACTCGGCAAATCGGTTGCGAAAAGCCCCACCTCGAAGCCGGGCGCGGCGCGCAATTGCTGAGCGATCACCTCGGCGGTCGGGGCTGGGACGCTCTCGCCGCGAATCATGCGCCACAACATCGCCCGATCGGAGATCGCGATGCCACCCAAGAAAAACAGCCAGACAAACCCGGCAATCGCGAGCGCCGCCAACGCGATGGCGACTCGCAACAGCCAACGTAACCAGAGGGGACGAGAGGTGCTCATGGGGGTCAGTATCCCAGAGGCACTATGTCGCGGGTAGAATCGCCGAATGAAATACGCCAGCGCTGCCCTGCTCGGGCTACTCCTCACCGTCGCCTTCTCGACCGCCGATGCCAA